>JAEEGL011247490.1_pt1 | contig 18016 bp, 16 predicted proteins | sample 9134231 | NCBI WGS metagenome assembly JAEEGL01 (sample SAMN16246548, study PRJNA631951) | gut metagenome | biome: gut microbiome; feature: rumen; material: fiber-attached | host: Bos | place: Iran: Karaj | collected 2018-10 | reverse complement strand
GTAAGAAATAGTATCACTACGGATATAGGGCATATGATCGGGCTCGCAAAGAGTGTGACGGATGTTCCCTGTGCAGTGGGATTCGGCATATCGACTCCGGAGCAGGCGGCAGATATGGCAAAGCACGCCGACGGAGTGATCGTAGGTTCTGCCATAGTAAAACTGTGCGGAAATTACGGAAAAGATTGTGTGGGGCCTGTGGGAAAATACGTAGAGAGCATGGTTTCGGCGATAAAGAACTGAAAAAAAGAAAAAATATTAGCACTCACTCTTGACGAGTGCTAACAACAATGATATAATTACAGTCGGATGAAGAGTCCGGCTGTATATTTTTATACAGATCAAACATGTTTATCACTTCTCTTGAAAAGGAGGTTTAAATATGAATATCGCTAAATTTACACAAAAATCGATCGAAGCCTTAAACGGCTGCGAAAAACTGGCTTACGACTACAGCCACCAGGAGATCGTGCCCGAACACCTTCTGTATTGTCTCCTCACTTCCGAAGACAGCCTTCTTTCAAAGCTTTTTGAAAAAATGGATATCGCCCCGGAAGTATTCCTTGCCCAGTTAAAAGGTATCCTTAACAAACGTCCCAAGGTAAGCGGCGGAAACGTATATATAGGTGATAAGCTCAACAAAGTCCTTATCTATGCCGAGGATGAAGCAAAGAACATGGGAGATTCCTATGTTTCAGTAGAACATTTGTTTCTCTGCATGCTGAAATACCCCACCGCTGAACTTAAAGATCTTTTTAAAGAATTCGGTATCACAAGAGAGGCATTTCTTAAGGTTCTTCAGGAAGTCAGGGGAAATGTGCGCGTTACCACCGACAATCCCGAAGGAACGTACGATTCTCTCGAAAAATACGGATACGATCTCGTGGAGCGTGCAAAACAGCAAAAACTGGATCCCGTTATCGGCAGGGACAACGAGATAAGAAATGTCATAAGAATCCTATCACGTAAGACAAAAAACAACCCCGTACTTATCGGTGAGCCGGGTGTGGGAAAGACCGCCGTTGTGGAAGGACTCGCACAGAGGATAGTGCAGGGAGATGTGCCGGAAGGCTTGAAAAACAAGACTCTGTTCTCGCTTGATATGGGTGCTCTCGTTGCGGGCGCAAAATACAGGGGCGAATTTGAGGAAAGGCTTAAAGCGGTTCTTGAAGAAGTTAAGAATTCCGACGGAAAGATCATCCTTTTCATCGATGAGCTTCATACGATAGTGGGCGCCGGTGCCACGGAAGGTTCAATGGATGCGGGCAATATGTTAAAACCTATGCTGGCCAGAGGCGAACTCCATTGCATCGGTGCGACTACCCTTGATGAGTACAGGAAGTATGTTGAGAAGGATGCGGCTCTTGAACGTCGTTTCCAGCCCGTTATGGTGGATGAGCCCACCGTTGAGGATACCATATCCATTCTCCGTGGCCTCAAGGAGCGTTACGAAGTGTTCCACGGCGTAAAGATCACCGACGGAGCGCTGGTTTCAGCTGCGATCCTCTCCCACAGATATATTTCCGACAGATTTCTTCCCGATAAGGCAATAGACCTTGTGGATGAAGCATGCGCTTCCATAAAGACAGAGCTTGATTCCATGCCTACCGAGCTTGACGAGATCAGACGCCGTATCATGCAGATGGAGATCGAGGAAGCCGCATTAAAGAAAGAGAACGATCGTCAAAGCGCGGAAAGACTGGCCGAACTCCAAAAAGACCTGGCGGAGCTCCGAGAAGATTTTGCCGGCCTTAAAGTTAAATGGGACAACGAAAAGAGTTCCGTTGATAAGCTTATAAAACTCAGGGAACAGATAGAACAAGTCAATAACGATATAGCCACCGCTGAAAGAAATTACGATCTGAACAGGGCTGCGGAGCTTAAATACGGAAAATTGCCGGAACTCAAGAAACAGCTCACCGAAGCGGAAGAAGCAAACCGTGTGAAAGAAAACGAACTTGTACATGAGGCTGTGGACGAAGACGAGATAGCGAAGATCGTTTCCAGATGGACCGGAATACCCGTTGCAAAGCTCACCGAAGGTGAAAAGGCAAAGACCCTGCAGCTTGACGAAGAACTAAAGAAACGGGTTATCGGTCAGGATGATGCCGTGGAAAGAGTCAGTGACGCCATACTTCGTTCAAAAGCAGGCATCAAAGATCCTAAGAAGCCCATCGGCACATTCCTCTTCCTCGGACCTACCGGTGTGGGTAAGACTGAACTTGCAAAATCCCTCGCGGCATCTCTGTTCGATGATGAAAACAACATGGTACGTATCGATATGAGCGAATATATGGAGAAATTCTCCGTGTCCCGTCTTATCGGAGCGCCGCCCGGATATGTCGGTTATGAAGAAGGCGGTCAGCTTACCGAAGCCGTAAGGAGAAAGCCTTACTCGGTAGTTCTCTTTGATGAGATCGAGAAAGCCCATCCCGATGTTTTCAACATCATGCTCCAGATCCTGGATGACGGCCGTGTAACGGATTCCCAGGGACGTACCGTTGACTTTAAGAACACGATACTCATAATGACTTCAAATATCGGAGCAAACTATATCCTTGAAGACATAAACGAGCACGGCAGTGTGTCTAAAGAAGTTTCAGATATGGTCATGAACGAGCTTAAGAGCAGGTTCAGACCGGAATTCTTAAACCGTCTTGATGAGATCATACAGTTTAATCCTCTGTCAAAAGAGAATGTCACAGGTATTATGGAACTTCTCATCCGTGATCTTAACAAGCGCCTTGAGGAGAAACAGGTGACCATCAGGATGACTGACAGCGCCAAAGAGCTTGCCATCAAGGAAAGCTATGATCCCGCTTACGGTGCAAGACCTCTTAAGAGATATCTCCAGAGAAGCGTTGAGACGTTGTCCGCAAGGCTGATACTGTCGGGCGGAGTTTCGGAAGGCGGCGTTATCGTTATAGATGACGTGGATGGCAAACTATCGGCAAGAGCCGAATAAGGACATAAAATAACACAGGTTGCAATATCCTCTCCAAAGGGATATAATCATATTTGCGGCGCTTTAATGCTTTGCCGTAATACCCTTTGGAGAGGTATATTTTTATGGAAAAATATGATGTTATAATCGTCGGGGCAGGTCCTGCCGGTATTTTCACCGCATACGAAATGATAAAGAACGGTTCCGGAAAAAAGATCCTTATGATCGAAAAGGGTCATCCCATCGAGAAGAGAAGCTGTCCCAAGGCAAAGGCCGGACATTGCCTTAACTGCAAGCCTTGTGCCATAACCACCGGCTTTTCCGGAGCGGGTGCGTTTTCCGACGGAAAGCTTTCGCTCTCTTATGAAGTGGGCGGTGATTTCCCCACACTTATAGGGCCGAGAGAATGCCAGGATCTCATTGATTACACCGATACCATATATCTTGACTTCGGTGCCGACAAACATGTTGAGGGTGTTTCAAATCCGGAAAAGGTGAAGGAGATAAGACGTCGCGCCATCCGTGCGGGACTTAAGCTTGTGGACTGTCCCATAAGGCATCTCGGCACGGAAAAAGCACAGCAGCTCTATACCGATATTGAACATTTCTTACAGGATCACGGCGTGGACATGATCTTCGATCAGGCATGCGAAGATATCATAATCGATGACGGTGTCTGCAAAGGTGTTATCCTCGATGAACACGGCGTGATGAAAGAATACAGAGCCGATGACATCGTTATAGCTACAGGACGCCGCGGCGCAGACTGGCTTGAGAAGCTCTGCGCAAAGTATGATATCGCACATAAACCCGGAACCGTTGATATCGGTGTCCGCGTTGAAGTAAGAAACGAAGTCATGGAGGAAGTCAACGAAGTCCTCTACGAATCAAAACTCGTGGGATATCCGCTTCCTTTCAAAAATAAAGTTCGTACATTCTGCCAGAACCCCGGAGGTTTTGTAAGTCAGGAAAACTATGATAACAACCTTGCTGTCGTAAACGGTCATTCCTATAAGGAACTCAAATCTGACAACACCAACCTTTCGATACTCTGCTCACACAATTTCTCGGTTCCCTTCAACCAGCCGATAGAGTATGCGCAGAAAGTCGGCGAGCTCACCAATATGCTTGCAAACGGTCACATCCTTGTTCAGCGTTACGGTGACATTCTTGACGGAAAGCGCACTTGGGAAAAGGAACTTGCATTTTCAAATGTCCGTCCAACACTTCCCGATGCAGTTGCAGGAGACATCACCGCGGCAATGCCTTACCGTGCGATGACGAACATCGTAAACTTCATACAGGCCATGGATCAGGTCGTGCCGGGCTTCGCATCCACAGAGACACTTCTCTATTCGCCCGAGCTTAAGTTCTATTCAAACAAGGTCAAGATGGAGCCCGATCTTACAACAAATGTCAAGGGCCTTTACTGCCTCGGCGATTCCAGCGGTTGGACTAGAGGTCTCATGATGGCTTCCGCAATGGGAGTTCTCATGGGAAGAAGACTTGCAAAAGAGGACTGATAAAACGGTTAAAAACAAGTTCATTTATTTCGGGGGTACGAAAAGTACCTCCGATTTTTTGTGCAGGTTGTCGAAAATGGGCACCTGTTTTTGGACATTTTGCACGAAGATCATTCGATTTTTGGAAATTCTGTTGACAGATCATTTTTCAGGGTTTACCATGTGCCCACGTTCAATTCCGGAAAGCGAACACCAAAAAAAGCAAAGGGGTGATCACTTGGATCCTTCCATAGGAATCCTTTTAAGCTCCGGTGGATTTGCGGCCAGACTTGCGGGAGAGATAAACTCCCGGCGAAATGTTGCCATGACTGCCATAGCATTCAATTCACCGGCGGAACTTAAGGAATACGTTCTGAACAAAAGGCTAAAGTTACTTTTATCGGATGACCCGGAGGTAAAAGAGCTGGTCTCGGGAATGTGCGGTTTCTGCCTTCTTTCCGAAGATCCTCTGTCTGAGTCACAGGTCGATGGGGACACTGTTTTTAAATATCAGTCGGCATCGGCACTCATCAATTCGGTAATATCTTTAAATCAGGAAGCGGTGGCTGTTTCAAGCCATGTCTACGCTGTATTCTCACCAACATCCAATCAGGCTTCATACGAATATGCAATGTGTCTCGCGGAGAGACTGTCAAAAGAGGGAAAGACTCTTCTTTTATCCTGGGATTTCTTCGGAGGTCTCGGAAGAGAGAGCGGTGAAGAGCCCGTTAAGACCATTAGCGATCTTTTGTATACTGCCCGTAAAAACGAAGCGGGTTTAAGGAAGCTCCTTTCATCTCTTCCCACTGTGAACGGTTGTGATTATTTTGCGGGAACCGACTATTATGCAGATCTCTGGCAGTATTCTGCGGAAGAGACCGAACGCCTTCTTGATGATGTAAGACGTTACGGAGGCTATGCATCTGTAGTTTTCCTTTGCGGTTTCTTTTCGCCCTGTCTCGAAGAACTGTTCACGGGATGCGATGAAGTATATCTTGTGGGAGTTTCGGGCATTGACAGGCGATGCGACGAATTCATAAGACAGATGAAATATGCCGGGAAACAGCTCTTGCTTTCTAAGATCAGAGAGGTAAGTTTATGAACATTGAGATCAAAAAAAGCGTAAGGGAAAAGGTGCTTGAAAGCTTCGATTATTCCGAGGAGATAAGCGATGAGGCGCTGATAGACGAGATCGACAGGGTCGTTTCCGTTGAAGCAAGGACAACATTTCTCCCGGTGGAAGAACGTGAAGCGCTTCGGGAATCCGTATATCATTCGATACGGGGGCTTGATATACTTGATGAACTCCTGGCCCGTGATGATATCTCAGAGATCATGGTGAACGGTGAAAACGAGATATTTCTTGAGAGCAACGGAACCTTAAGCAAATGGGACAAGTGCTTTGAGTCGAAAGGAAAGCTTAATGACATCATACAGCAGATCGTCGCCGATGCAAACAGGGTAGTTAACGAATCAAATCCCATTGTGGATGCACGTCTTAAGGACGGTTCAAGAGTTAATGTGATCTTGCCGCCGGTCGCCATAAACGGACCCATCGTCACCATAAGAAAGTTTTCCTCCGATCCCTTCACAATGGAAAAACTCATCGATATGCAGGCGATAACCGAAGAGGCGGCGGAGGTCCTTCGCCGCCTTGTATCCGCACGGTACAATATCTTTATCTCCGGCTCTACCGGTTCCGGTAAGACAACCTTTCTGAATGTTCTATCCGACTTTATCCCCAAAGACGAACGTATCATAACCATCGAAGACAGCGCGGAACTGAAGATCCGAAACGTAAAGAATCTTGTGCGTCTTGAAGTAAGGAACAGAACAATGGAGGAATGCACCGAGGTCACCATCAGAGATCTTATAAAAGCCGCGCTCCGTATGAGACCTGACCGCATCGTGGTGGGCGAGGTCAGAGGTTCGGAAGTCATTGACATGCTTCAGGCAATGAATACAGGACACGACGGCAGTCTCTCCACCGGTCATGGCAATTCTGTGTCGGATATGCTGGACCGTCTGGAAACAATGGTGATCATGGGACTCGATATACCGCTTGCCGCAGTCAGAAAGCAGATCGCTTCGGCCATAGACATCATGGTCCACCTGGGAAGACTCAGGGACGGGAGCCGGAAGGTGCTTGAGATATCCGAGGTGATAGGTGTGAACGACGGTGAGATAGAGCTTAATCCGCTCTTTGTTTTTAAAGAAAGTGAAGAGCAGGATGCCGAAGACAGTGGAAAAGTCACGGGGAAACTCATACGCACCGCAAATCCGTTTGTAAGACAGGGAAAGCTTAAGAGGGCCGGGTTAGCTTGGAAAGAGTAAAACACATAAATCATATTAAGATCCCCGACCCGCTGCATGTCCTGGCAGGTATAGGCTTTTGTCTCATTACATCTTATCTTTTCTATGATCTTTCGATTTTTTCCGTACCACTCATTTTTACGATCCCATTTATCATCAGGCTTTTAAGAAAAAGAAAGGAAGAAGCGGAAAGGTGGAAGCTTCGCATTGCTTTTGCGGATGGGCTGAGGTTTATGAAAAACGGACTGCAGGCAGGTTACTCCGCGGAACGGTGCCTTGAATATGCAACTGCGGAACTGTCAAAACTTTATGGAGAGAAGGCAAGGATCACCGAAGGGTTCAGCGTGATGTATGCGAGAGTCGGGCTGGGGATACCCATGGAGGAAGCATTACGGGAATTTGCGGATAGTACCGGAATAGAAGATATAAGGGAGTTTGCCGAAGTGTTCAGGATATTGAAACGTACCGGAGGGAGCCTTTCAAAAGTCATTAAACAGACTGTATCAAATCTTCAGGACAGGATCGAACTGAAACGTGATCTGAATGTGGTGGCAGCGGAAAAAATGGGCGAGTTTAGGATAATGTGCATTGTGCCCTACGGGATACTGTTTTATCTTAAGTTATTTTCTCCATCTATGACGGAAGGCCTTTACCACAATATCACCGGGGTAATATTCATGACGGCAGCCTTTCTCGCATATGTTTTTCTTCTATGGCTCGGTCTGCACATTCTTTCCGGAAGGATGAAGGAATAGGGTGCTCATGAATAACGAAAAGAAAAACGTAATAAGCAAGCTTATAAGAAAACTCGTCCCCGATAACGTCATTGTATCCGCAATGTCCCTGTATCCCGGGAAAAGCCGCGAAGAAGTTGCAGACATAATTATCAGAGGACTGCTCCGAAAACTGAAGGGCGTGCCTCTTGCTGCGGCAGTTATCTTATTGTTGTTTGCGATCCTTGACATAAGACAACGGAATGCCGCCGGAGATCCTTATGAGATCATAAGGGAAGATGTGAATGGTTCCGAAAGACATGTCGAAGTGACTTTTGAGACCGAGGACGGGGAAAAGAACGGGACCGTCAGTGTGTCCGCCGTTGTAATGACAGATGAAGCGATAGATGAGATGCAGCTTGAGGTCTCGGATTATCTGGACAGAAACGTGATAGGAGAAAACACGGCGTTTAACGAAGTTCTGACGGATCTTGTTTTCTTTGATCGAATAGACGGTCTTCCCGTAGAGATAATATGGCAGACAGATGACAGGGATATTGTAGCTTATGATGGGCACGTAAACAATGAGGAACTGCTGACTTCAGTGAATGTGCTGATCCGGGCAAAGGTGTTCTACGGGGAAGAATTCCGGGTCTATGAAAGGACGGTAACGGTGTGCCCTAAGTCCTTCGGCACCGATGCTCTTGTGAAAAAAGGGCTTCGTGAGATAGAGAAAATGCAGGAAAACGACCGTGAGTCAAGCGTTTTTACAATCCCTGAAAATATCCTTGGGATGAAGGTCACGGTAACCGGAGAAAAAACGACGCCCTACCTGGGATTAGGCCTGGTTATGGCGCTTCTCGTATTTATCTATATATACAGTGCTTATTTCAGTGATCTTAAGACTAAAAAGGGAAAGCGGCTTTCGGAAGCCAAAAGAGATTACAAAGGATTTGTTTCCATGCTGTCACTGCTGCTCACTGCGGGGATGTCCCTTAGGACTGCATGGAAGAAACTTGCAAAAGATTATTCGGAGAAGGGAAAAAATGAGAGGATGCTTTCTCAGGTCCTTAAAGTATCTTCGGTAGAGCTTGATAACGGTGTTCCGGAACAGGAGGTATACGAACGCTTCGGTGAAAGGATGGAGGATCTTTCATATCAGAGGCTTGCTTCTATACTCTCCCAGCAGGCAACAAAAGGAGTAAGTGAGCTCGTAAATGTTCTTAACATGGAAGTTAAAGAGGCTGTGGCAAAGGAAAAAGAGGAGGTCAGGATAAGGGGCGAGGAAACCGGAACAAAGCTTCTTATGCCTATGATGGGGATGCTTGCCATAGTCTTCGCGATACTTCTTGTGCCTGCATTTACATCGTTTTAAATAATTTCATCACAAAGAAAGGTTGAATATGGAAAACACAGAAGTTAAGAAAAACAGACTGAGATTGTCCGCCGTGGGTGTTGTTGAGATCGTGCTGATACTGGTGGTCCTTGTGGCACTGGTTCTGATATTTAAAGACAATATAACGGAGCTTGTGACAAGTGCTTTTGACAAGATCAATTCAAATGCGGGAAAGATCATCAAATAACAACGGAGTTATAACAGTATATCTTACATTCATGCTCCTTGTCATGCTTTCGTTTCTTTTCACTTCCATAGAGGCGGCAAGGATAGAGGCTTCGAAGGCTTATCTTGTGATGCTTTCCGAAATGGCGTCAAAGTCTCTCAAGGGAATGTATTACTATCCTCTTTTCGAGGAATATGGACTTCTCGGCGTAGACATCGGGAATTTCGATGCGGAGGAGGACACAGAATTTATTAAAGAATTCCTTTGTGACAAGTTATCATACTCATCGGATAATACCTTTAAAGGTCTCATAAATATCGAAGATCCGGATATTTCGGCAGTCGATGTTGGGACCCTTGTCACGAGCAGATCCGCATCCTTTAAGGATCAGATCAGGTCTGAAGCCTTGTATGAAGGGGCAGATCTTCTCATGTCCGGATTAAGGGACAGCCCGGAGCTCAAAAGTGCATCGGATATGGGAGAACTGACCGAAAAACAGGAAGAGACCATGAAGGCAGCGGAAGAAGCGGCAAGAGAACTTCTTAAGCTTATGCATGCGGTTGACGGCATTGCGGTATCGGACATTGGCTTTAAAGGTGACAGGCAGGGAAAGATATATTGCGAGGACGGTTTTCTTAAAAGCTTCGGAATTAAAGATGAGAACTATATGCGCGGGACATACGGAAACACAGATGTATACGAGGCTGCAAAAGGGTTTGTTGAATACCCCATGCCGCTTATCGAAGAAACATTGAGAACTATCGAAAGCTACCGGCTAGTGAATGAGGAGACAGAAAGACTGAACCTTGAATTGTCGGAGTTTAATGACAAAGAGGACGGCCTTTTCGAAGATCTGGATTTCCTGTTTTATATGATAGATATCGAAGAAGTGCCTTATGAAGACCTGAAGGATGATATAGATAAGTTATTGGATGAGATAAAGGAGATCGAGGAACAAAAACAATCTCTTTCCGAGGAGATCGAGCGGTGCGAAAAAGAACTGGAGAAGATCGCGGCTTCCGTAAAGGACGGATATGAAAAGGTTTCCGCTAAGATAAATAAAGCGCTTGGGTTTACGGATGAAGCAAGAACAAGGGTTTTATGCTTTAAGGAAAAGCAGGATCTTGCAAGAGAAGCATCCGCATCATACAGGGAAACTGTGAGCAAACTGAACGGAACCGATGAGAGCGTTAGAAATTCTCTCTCAGGGGAAGCGGCGGAATTTGAACGGGATACTGCCGATGACTTGCTTTGTTATGATGCGGATCTGATGCTGGAGACTCTTTCAAAAAACAAAGGAGCGCTTTTGGAATGTGTTTTGCCGCCATTTTCAAAGGATGATATACGGTCGGCGGAAAATGCATTAATGAAAGCACGTGAAAAGATCGGGGAGACAGACTATTCCTGCTTTTGCTTTAAATACGGAGACATCAGACCGGAAAAAGGAACGGAAGTGTTTCAGACAATAAACAAGACTCTTGATGATCTTCTCGGAGGAAGTATTTTAAGTCTTATTGGGGTTACAGATATTTCGGAATGTAAGCTCACCGGAGTCGATCTTTTGTCTGAAGAGTCGGAAACATCGGGAGCTCTTGACGTCATAGGAGCTTTTCACGATGCCGCAGAGTTCCTTTCGGAAAACGATATGGGAAATGTGATATCTGCGGCCTTTACAGGCTTTACGGATATGCTCTCGACGGAAGTGTATCTTTGCAACAATTTTTCGGATTACGGCAACCCAAAAGACAAAACCAAGATCCGGTATGAGCGGGAATACGTTCTCTTTGGAGCGCTGTCGGACAGCGAGAATTTAAAGAGCAGTGCCATGAGGCTGCTTGGCTTAAGGACGGTGTTTACTTATGGGGCATTGCTTGCCGATCAGGTGAGGATGAAGGAAGCGGAAGCGGTGGGAGCTCTCGTGGCGGGAGCAACAGGGATAGCACCGCTCATGTATGTCATAAAGTATGCCATTCTCACCCTTTGGGCGGTGGAAGAGGCTTTGGTGGAGGTATGCGCTCTTTTTAAAGGACTGAAAGTTGACATTTTTTCAAAAAACGGGAATGTGTCGTTTGCGGAACTTTTTGTCATGACAAAGGAACTCATACAAAAGAAAGCAGGGGATATCAGCGCGCCTGCGGGAGCAACATACGGTGACTATATTTCATTTCTGTCGTTTTTTAAGGATGTGTCCACAAAGAATAACAGGATCATGGACCTGATCCAGGAAAATATACGCTACAGGTTCAAAGATTCCTTCAGGATAAAAAATGTTCTCACAAGCGCAGATATACGGTTTTCTGCCGGACTCGTAAAAAAGTTTGATACGGCATTCTTTAAAGATGAAGCCTACTCAATGAGATATGAAACAAGTTTAAGTTATTAAAATACCGGTAAGACGTGTTCTGCTGTCTGTTCTATCAACAGTCATTAAAAAACCCCGTTTCTCCCGGACAGTATGATGATAAGTGATATTTTTACATGGATCCTTTAAGTAGAACAGACAACAGAACACGTCTTAAACGCTTTGCCGCATCGCTCACCGTGGAGGCGACCTTTGCCTTTTCATTGTTTTTCTTTATGGTATATCTTTTTTGGCAATGCTTCCTGCTTGTGGCTTTTGAACTGAATGTGGCAAAAAGTGTCGGGGAAGCGTGCCGGATAATGGAAAATACAGGCTATCCCGAAAGAAAACTATTGGAAGAGGATGCGGAAGATCTTGCGATCCTTTATATTCCGGAACTTATCCTTAAAGTCGAAAGCCCGGATATGGTAAGGAATAAGCTGATCTTAAGCACTGCATCGGAAGACGGCTCGGTTGAGATTTATGTGCGGTACGACTTTATCGTAAGCGCTCCGCTCTTTCCGGAATTATCTCTTCCCGTAAAACAGGCATTTAAGGTGTATCCGTATATCGGAGTATGGGACGAAGATAAGCTGAACGAAGGGGAAAAGAAGGATGAGGATAAGGACGAAGACGTTGTTTATATCACAAAGTCGGGTACGGTGTATCACGAATCAAAGAATTGCACGTATCTTAAAATGTCCGTATCGGCATGCCCTGAGGATGAAGTTTATAAAGAGCGGAACAGTTCGGGCGGTAAATACTATGAGTGCAGTGCTTGCAAAGACTGCATGCACACCGGATTTGTATATATAACGGATCATGGGGACAGATATCATTATTCTGCTAAATGCAACAAGATACACAGGGATATAGAAGAGATAAAAAGGTCTGAAACAGGAGACAGGCCTGCATGCAGCAAGTGCGGAAAGAAGGAAGAATGACGGTTTTACAGATGATAATAACGATCGGGATGGCTTTTGCCATGGGCTTCTTTGCGGTGGAAGACATACGGGAAAAAAGCATAAGCCTTATAGCAGGTGTAGTATTTATGATAGCTTGCGCCACAGTGTCTTTTGTATATGGAAATGCTGTGCCTTATGTCGTGATGGGGTGCATCCCCGGCGCGGTGGCAGCTTTATTGTCACTTGCTACCCGCGGGAAAGTCGGTATCGGCGATGCGGTGATACTGACTGGCCTCGGACTCTGGTGCGGACTCAAAATGACCGGCAGCATAATCACCGTTGCGCTGTTTCTTGCGGCGCTCCTGTCGGTGATCCTTATAGTTTGCAAAAAAGCAACTTTAAAGACGGCACTTCCTTTTGTTCCGTTTATATCCGCAGGGTACGTGATATGCATATGTCTGGAGAGATTTTCATGAGGAGGATGAAGGCCTCTTTTACCGTGGAAGCCGTTTTTGTCGTAAGTATCATATGCATAGTGATCATCCTGATGATCGGTAAAACACTTGAACTGTATGAAGAAACGGAAAGTCTTGCCGAAAGGTGTATTGAGGCGGCAAAGGAAGAAGACGGGATAATAATGCATATGCGTCTTGAAAGGCTTGCGGGAAAGATCATAGGAGGTACGTAAAAATTGAAAGATGTGCTAAATGCGTCATATGAGAAAGAATGGACCGGCAATTTCCTGCTTATCGGGTTCGATCATTCGCCCGACACGGAATATCAGGGAAAAATGCTGTATTACAATGATGTGCCCGGGATCATAAGGTATGAGGATACGATCAAAGAAGGCAGTACATGCTATAAATATCCGGTCACCGGAAAAAAGCCGTTAACAGCGGTGTTTCAAACGCTTCCGATTAGGGAGTGGCATTTGAGGAAAATAATAGGATGCATAATCGAAAGCATTGAAAATGCAAAGGAGTTCCTGCTTTCAGAGGAGGATATAATACTTATCCCGGATTATGTGTATGTAAATATCAGCGATTATTCAGCCGAAGTCATCCTTCTTCCGGGACATTCAAGACCTTTAAAGGACGGAATGGAAGGGCTCCTCGAATACATGTTGAACCGTGTGGATTACGATGACAAGGGAGCGGTTGAACTGATCTACGATTGTTATGTGCTGGCATTAAAAGACGGTAATATAGTTCAGGCCATAAAGGAGCGCCTCGAAAGAGACGGGCAGATCAAAGAAGTAACGGAGATCAAACCGGAGTCTGAAAAGTCTTTGGACACATATCCTTCGGGTAAAGAGGAAGTTTCCGGAGTGAATAAACTGAAGGAGTGGATAAAAAGTATATTTAAGAAAACAGATAAGGATGACAGCAGCTTTGAGATCGATATTCCCGATATAGACAGTCCAAAAGTATCATTGGTTAATGACGAAGATCGCGGGACCGTGCTTCTTTCGAGGAAAAGTCTCGGAGGATCGCCTCATCTCATTTCCATGGCTACGGGAGAGATCGTAAAGCTTTCTTCTCCTTTTACTGTCGGAAGCCTCGCGGAACACATGGATCTATCGCTTTACGGGGAGGGGGTGAGCAGGATGCATGCAAAACTGTACAAGAATGACGGACAGTGGTTTCTGGCTGACCTTAACAGCACCAATGGGACATATAAAAATGAAGTGAATGTTATGCCAGGAGTTGATGTGGAACTGGTCACCAACGACAGGATCAGATTTGCCACGGAAGAGTTTGTTTTTAAGGGCTCGGAGGTGTGATAAAACATTTTCTCTTGCCTAATCTGCCTTTTTGTGATAACATACATTCACTGATTTTTTGAAATCGATTCATTTTGATAAGGAGACATAAAGATGGAGAGAATTAAGACATTGGAAACAAGAGACCTCTGCGAGAGCGCTAAGAACGGCGGATGCGGTGAGTGCCAGACTTCCTGCCAGAGCGCATGCAAGACAAGCTGCGGCGTTGCAAATCAGAAATGTGAAAAGACTGACCGCAAGTAAGTCGTAAGTCTAACGGGATGACAAAGAACAGCCGCCTTTAATGGCGGCATTTCTTTTGCAAAGAAAGGATCATATGGTACACCAGTATAAATTAAACGGATACAACATCGTTCTCGATACCTGTTCCGGTTCGGTACACAGTGTGGATGATGTGGCATACGACATTATAGAGCTTTTTAATGATAAGTCCGAAGACGAGATCGTAAAGATCATCATGGATCGCTACGGCGACAGGGATGACGTTACGGAAGAAGATGTGAGACTTTGCATCGGAGACGTAAAGAGTCTTGTTGATGACCATAAACTCTACACTCCCGATACATTTGAGCCTCTTGCGGGAGAATTCAAGAAGAGAAGCGGAGATGTCATAAAGGCTCTCTGTCTTCATGTTTCCCATACATGCAATCTTAACTGCGAATATTGCTTCGCGGCTCAGGGCAAGTACAACGGCGAAAGAGCACTTATGAGCTTTGAGACGGGAAAGCGCGCCATAGATTTCCTTGTGGAGCATTCCGGAACGAGACACAATCTCGAAGTCGACTTTTTCGGCGGCGAACCTCTCATGAACTGGGACGTTTGCAAGCAGATCGTTTTATATGCCCGTTCCATAGAAAAAGACGTTAATAAGAATTTCCGTTTTACCCTTACAACAAACGGCATCCTTATAGATGATGACGTGATCGATTTCTGTAATAAAGAAATGAGCAATGTTGTCTTAAGTCTTGACGGCAGAAAAGAAGTGCATGACCGTACAAGAAAGGATTACGCCGGAAACGGAAGCTATGACAGGATAATCCCCCGATTCAAGAAGCTTGTTGAGGCAAGAGGCGGTAAGAATTATTATATGCGCGGAACCTACACGCATCTTAATACCGACTTTACCAAAGATATTTTGGCAATGGCAGACCTCGGCTTTACAGAGCTTTCCATGGAGCCTGTTGTCAGCAAGCCCGGAGATCCTCTTGCGCTTACGGAGGAAGATCTTCCCGTGCTTAAGGAACAGTACGAACTTCTTGCAAAAGAGATGTTAAAGAGGGACAAGGAGGGAAAGGGCTTCACTTTCTATCATTATATGGTGGACCTTAAATCCGGTCCCTGCATCTACAAGCGCATTTCCGGATGCGGCTCGGGAACCGAATATATGGCGGTCACTCCCTGGGGAGATCTTTATCCCTGCCATCAGTTTGTCGGAGATGAATCCTATAAACTCGGAGATATCTATAACGGCGTAACAAATAAAGAAAGACAGGAAGAGTTCCGCGTCTGCAACGCTTACGCAAGGCCTGACTGCCGCGGATGCTGGGCTATGCATTATTGCTCGGGAGGCTGTGCGGCCAACGCATATCACGCCACCGGGGATGTTAAAGGCATATATGAATACGGATGCGAGCTGTTCAGAAAGAGGATCGAGTGCGCGATAATGATCGCCTGTGCAAGGGATGAAATGGGGCTCGCTCCCGTCAGCGGAGCAACCGCAGGCGACTGTGAATCATGCGGATCCTGTGACAACGATTGATTTTACACCGAATAAATAGGGAATGTATGGAATTATCCGATTCTAAAAACAGCAGAACACCGATAAATGATTTCGTTGATAAGTATGTGAATGATGACGGTACAAGACTTCATATGCCCGGACATAAAGGAATAAACGGAAATGAGCGGGATATCACCGAGATTCACGGGGCGGACAGTCTGTATTCCGCTTCCGGGATAATCAAGCAGAGTGAGGATGCCGCTTCCGAATTGTTTGGCACAAGGACTACGTTTTTCGGCACCGAAGGCTCATCCCAGGTGATCAGGGCAATGTGCTTTCTTGCCGTATCACATTACAGAAAGACCGGCGGAACATCGGAGCATCCCGTTATAATAGCGGGAAGAAATGCTCATAAGTCGTTTATCTATGCTTCGATGCTCCTTGGTTTTAAGATCGGATGGATCGGCAGGGAAGGCGACGAATACAGCCTTTGCGGAAACGGTATAACGGTCGAAGGCCTTAAAAACTGTATCTCTGAATATAAAGAAAGATCAATGCTTTCGGAAGTCGCTGCTGTATATGTTACTACACCCGATTATCTCGGGAACATGGCGGATGTCAAAGGGCTATCCGAGATTGCACATGGCGCCGGACTTATGCTTCTTTGTGACAATGCTCACGGTGCATATCTTAAGTTCCTTTCCGAGGATCGCCATCCGATCTCGCTCGGAGCCGATATTACGGCAGATTCAGCCCATAAGACCCTTCCCGTTCTTACGGGGGGAGCTTATATGCATATCTCTGAAAATGCGCCCGAGAGCATTGAAAATGATGGGAAAAGAGCACTTTTAATGTTTGGCTCCACAAGCCCCTCATACCTTATTTTGGAATCTCTTGATAAGGTAAACGATATCCTTGACCCGTCGTATTTTAGAGAAACAGTGAAAGAAGTCGAAGAGATCAGGAAAGAACTGATGTCTGCCGGTTACAGATTATATGGGGACGAACCCCTCAAAGTCACCATAGATCTTAGGAAAAGCGCTCTTAGGGGAGAAGAGTTCTCGGGGTTACTTCGTGCAAAGAATATCGAATGCGAATACGCGGATCCCGATTTTCTTGTGACGATGTGGTCTCCCTGCAACGTCTTTCCGGAAGATGCAAAACGGTTTATTTCAGCTTGCTCTGAATATATAAATGAGTACAGAAAAAAACGGGAATACATCACAGGGCTCTCTTTTTCGTTCCCCAAAGTCATAAAGCAGCCTTATGAGCTTGTTTTCTGCAACCATCGTCGCATGGAGAGAGAAGACCTTAACAAGAACGGACAATGCATAGCTGCAGATACGGTGATAAACTGCCCGCCTGCAATCTCACCGATAGTCTGCGGAGAAGCGGTTGATGAGAATACGTTGAAGATACTCGAATATTACGGACTTCCGATGCCGGAGATAGTTTGTTGATTACAGAGGTATAATGGTGAAAGAGATAACGGCATATGTAGACGGGAGCTACAACCCCGATCTTAACAGATACGCATACGGATGCATCATAGTAGATAATGATGAGGTGCTGACCGAACTTTCGGGTTCGGGTAATGACCCTGAGGTCGCAAAGATCAGAAACGTTGCAGGAGAGATGCTTGGCGCCATGAACGCTGTGAAGTGGGCAGGGTCGAACGGGTACGACGGCATACGTATATACTATGATTACATGGGCATAGAAATGTGGGCTACCGGAGGATGGAAAGCCAAAAATGAGTACACAAAAGGCTACAGAGACTACATGAATAGGGCATCCTCTGCCATTCGGATATCTTTCGAAAAGGTTGCGGCACATACGGGAGACAAATTTAACGAAATGGCTGACAAGCTTGCAAAATCAGCACTTGAGGCATGTTGAAAAAATATTTTTAAAAATATTTAAAATTGTTGTTGACAAACTAATATTTAGGTGGTATTATAGCCGAGCGCTTTGCGAAAGGCGCCAAACAAAAGCAGAGGAAATGCGGTAAGCATGAACGAAGCTTTGATGTGAACCTTGATAATTAAACAGCTAAACAACCCTGAAAATTTCAAAGATTTTCAGCTTGATCAAAGATCAAGATTTAAGGACGAATCCTTAAAACACAGTAAGGTATCGAGAGATACCACGGAACAACTTTTGCTATTTCTTTTTAGAAACAGTGCCAGTGTTCTGAAACAAGAATCAAAACTTTTAAACATGAGAGTTTGAT
>JAEEGL015531511.1_pt1 | contig 18017 bp, 10 predicted proteins | sample 9134231 | NCBI WGS metagenome assembly JAEEGL01 (sample SAMN16246548, study PRJNA631951) | gut metagenome | biome: gut microbiome; feature: rumen; material: fiber-attached | host: Bos | place: Iran: Karaj | collected 2018-10 | reverse complement strand
GATTGGCTGGCAGGTGGAGGAGCCTCTTTATATCCATCATCCTGAGGTGCCCAGGGAACACCGCAGGAAGGCCGCAATTGACATGCTGAGGGCCGTGGGCCTTGAGAATGCAGAGGAGGTATACAGGATGTATCCCCATGAACTCTCGGGAGGCATGCGGCAGAGGGTAATGATAGCTGCTGCCATGATTGCCGATCCCAAGATACTGATAGCTGATGAACCCACTACGGCACTGGACGTCACTGTGCAGGCACAGATTGTTGAGCTCCTTCGTAAGATCAACAAAGAGAGGAACACCTCGATAATCTTCATCTCCCATGACCTGAGCCTCGTTAACCAGCTGTGTCAGAGGGTAATAGTGATGCAGAAGGGCAACATTGTGGAGTCGGGGAGGACAGCAGAGGTCTTTTCCCATCCAAGGGATCCCTATACCAAGAAGCTCATCGCAGCAATACCAAAGATAGATTTAAGCCGCTGAGGAAGAAATATGGACAAATCACCGGTACTTAGAGTATCTGGCCTGAATGTCTTTTACAAAAACAGGAACAGAAAGCTCTTTTCTAAGGATAAAAAAATACAGGCGCTCTTTGACGTCTCCCTTCAGATGGAAGAAGGGGAGGTACTTGCCATTGCCGGGGAGTCCGGAAGCGGCAAATCCACCCTTGCCAGGGCCATTGTAGGGATAAACAGGGACTACACCGGGGAGATCTGGCAGAAGTACGAAGGCCCCCAGATGGTCTTTCAGGACCCCTACAGCTCTTTAAACCCCGCCAAGAAGATTGGATGGCTGCTGGAGGAGCCCCTGAGGGTAGACAAGTCAAGGAAGTGGTCCTCCGGGGAGATGGAGGCCAGGGTAAAAGAGATAATGGAGGAGATAGAGCTTCCGCTGTCAATGCTGGAGCGCTATCCGGCGCAGCTCTCCGGCGGACAGAGGCAGAGAGTGTGCATCGGGATAGCCCTCATGAGGTCTCCCAGGCTTCTCATCGCAGATGAGCCGGTATCAGCCCTTGATGTCACCATACAGGCCCAGGTCCTGGAGCTTTTGGAGAATCTCCACAAGAAGCACGGAATATCAATCATTTTCATCTCCCACGACCTGCGGGTGGTATACAAGATCAGCGATCATGTGATGATCATGAAGGACGGACATGTGGTAGAATACGGCAAAACAAGGGATGTATACAAAAATCCACAGCATCCCTACACCCTGCAGCTCCTTTCGGCTGCCGGAATCAGATAAAAAAACGCTAAAAAATCTTAAATATCCTTTTTATAGGGGGTGTTTAAGATTTTTTTATAGTATAATAATATTAACTGTGGAGTTAATATGACCGATATTATCTGTGAATTTTGAAATGATTATGAAAGGAGGAATACTATATGGCTCTTAACAGACTTGGCGGCTATATGTCCGGTTATAATGCATACAATATTCCCTCTGTAAATGATAAGGCACAGATAGCGAAGGCTGGCCAGGCTCCAGGAGCTGAAGTCGAAAGTCAGCAACAGCCCCAGGAAGAGAAGAGTAAGGGACTTGACCTTACCGTTGAGGTTCCTGCCAGGGAAAATGCTTCCATAGAGAATGTGGCTATCTCTTTCGGGCAGTATGACAGCTCCTCAATCGACCTTTACAACGAGATGGGTCTTGCGTCCAAGGATATGAAACAGGCTATATCCGGGATGCAGAAGGACCATATTCTTCACGAGTATCAGTACTTTGTAGGTGGAAAGGATCTTACAGGCAAGGAGAGCAATATAATTGCCGGAACCGAGGATGGAATTGTTGTAAGATTATAACTGATTCATGAGTATTGGACTTAAGGAACTTAGGAACTACATAGACAAGATGCAGGGAATGTATGATGTGGTGCGCCTTGTGGAGCCCGGTACCTGCATGATAGTCAATACTGAGGAGGGTGGAGAGAAAGTCCTCTCTGAGAAGTGCTACACCGTCTGGGGAAAGTGCGAGAGGTGTTCGAACTGTACATCCTATCAGGCTACATTAAGGAACCGCGTTCAGGAAAAGACAGAGATCCGGGACGGGGTTGAATGTCATGTCATTTCGCTTCCGGCGCCTCTTGATATAGAGGGTGCAAGGTCAAGGCGGTATGCTATTGAGCTTGTGACCTTTGGCAGCAGAATGCAGGAGGGAGAGGATGATAATGAGCGGGACCTTCGGCGCAACAATGAAGAGGCCCTCTATGTCAGCATGATCGGCGACAAGGATGCCAGCGACGAGGTTATATCCAAGGCTCTTCTTGATTCTAATATAGGCATTGTCTGTATGGATGAGGATTACAAATGTATCTACGCCAACAAGCAGGCCTTCAGGATGTTCCACATCCCAAATGAGCTCTCCAAGATAGAGGAATTCCTTATCAAATGGATAATTGAAGACAGGAATATCAGAGGCGGCAGGGTCAGCAGCCAGTTTTACAACTATGACGGCAAAGAGTACCTATATGAGATACACAGCATGCCTGCTTACAAGCACAGTCACAAGGGGGACCGCCTTGTGGGTATATGTCTGGCCTTCATGGATATTACAAATGATGCAGTCAATACCGGCGGTGCCAAGTTCAGGGAGACCCATGACCTGCTGACGGGCATCTACAACCAGGAGGGGCTGGTCAAGGCAGTCAGGGCCCGGCTTTCCGAGAGGCCTGAAGGACCATATTACATTGTTTATTCAAACATCAAGCAGTTCAAGCTTGTCAATCAGCTCTTTGGAATGGAGAAGGGCGATGAGATACTGCGGGCCATTGGCCTGGGACTTGAGAGATGGTGCCGCGAAGATGATATTTACGGCAGGATGCACTCGGATGAGTTCGTCATATTCATGAAAAAAGAGGACTTTGACGAGGCCAGGTTTGTTGCCGGCGTTCATGAGATCGCCAGGGAAATAGATAACAGCGTATACTCCCTGAGATTCCAGCTTGGAGTATATGAGATAGATGATATCCATCTGCCTGTTTTTGACATGATAGACAGGGCCAGGATGGCCATAGATACCATTGCTCCCAACAACAATGAGCTCAATATAGCCTTCTATGATGAAAAGATCATGAAGGAGACCATCCATGAGCAGGAGATCATAAACAGCTTTAACCACGCCCTGGAGAACGGGGAGTTCCATATTTTCCTTCAGCCCCAGGTCAAGAAGGATGGGACGGTAATAGGCGGAGAGGCTCTGGCAAGGTGGATCCACCCTGAGAAGGGAATAGTTCCTCCGGGACAGTTCATAGGTGTACTGGAAAATGCCAACCTTATCTACAGGCTGGACAGATATATATGGGAGCTGGCAGCAAAGCAGTTAGCCGAGTGGAAGGGCACGGATAAGGAGAAGTACAGGATATCTGTCAACATTTCTCCCAAGGACCTTCAGTTCCTAAATATTGAGGTAGTATTCACGGAGCTCATTGAGAAGTACGACATAGATCCGGCCAAGCTCAATCTTGAGATCACAGAGACTGCCATAGCATCCAACATAGGAAGGTGCATTGAGCTGATGCAAAAGCTACGGGAAAGGGGATTCCTTGTGGAGATCGACGACTTTGGAAGCGGTTATTCATCCCTCAACCTTCTCAAGGACTTCCAGGTGGATGTGCTCAAGATAGACATGAGATTTCTGGATCCTTCTGGGGATCAGGTCAGGAGCCGCATAATCCTCGAGAACATCATCCACATGGCACAGCAGCTTGATATGGTTGTTGTGGCCGAGGGCGTGGAGACCAAGGATCAGCTCATCATGCTCAGCGATGAGGGCTGCGATCTCTTCCAGGGCTACTACTTCTCAAAGCCGGTTGACGTGGAGGGCTTTGTTAAGTACAATGGGAAAATATGAATAAGAAACACGCCTTACTATCAAGTACCTGCATATTTGTTATGTTCATAACGGTCTTGGTCTTCGAGGGGATAGTTCCCTTTGGAGACAAGACCTTTTTGATGTTTGACTTAAAGCGCCAGTATGTGGACTACTACTCATACTACAAGACTATCCTGTCGGGGGAGAACAATATCTTTTACTCCTTCTCGACAACTCTGGGGTCAGGAATAATAGGTTTCATTGCCTACTATCTTACCAGCCCCCTGCTGCTTGTTACGGTGCTGTTTCCCCAGAGCAGCATGCCTCTGGCTGTGACCATCATCATCGGACTCAAGCTGATGCTGGCAGCTTTTTTCATGGATCTGTTCCTTCTGGAGCACGTCTCTTCCAAAAACCCTATCGGTGTTCTTATCTGCTCGGTTTCCTGGGCTTTTTCGGGATTTCTTTTTGCCCACAGCATGAACATGATGTGGACGGATGTGGTGATTATGGTTCCCGTGCTCATCCACTTTCTTGAGAAGCATCTGGGCGAAGACAGGAGAGTGCCCTATATTCTGACCCTGGCATTCATGCTCATCCTCAATTACTATATAACCTACCAGGTCCTGATCTTTATCGGCCTCTGGACCATAATGAGGATATATGTGATGGAGTACGACAGACCTGTGACAAGGGCCCTTCGGGTCATCGGTTCCACGATCCTGTCGGGACTTATTTCATCGGTCCTTCTGATTCCAACGGCCATCGAACTCATCAACAGCCCCAAGGACATTGCGGCAAAGGGATTTGTATTAAACGGTTACAACCTGACGCTTATTGATATTCTGTCCAAGCTGCCTACACTGGCCTATGATGAGCAGGAGCCATTTTTCGGCTACCCGCAGCTCTTTATCGGTGTTCTTCTGATATTTCTCATCCTGATGTTCTTCATGTCCTCAGGTATAAAGAGGAGAGAGAAGATAGGGATGTTTGTGATGCTGGCGATATTTGCCGTGTCCTTCTGCAGGGATTTTGTAAACGTCCTGTGGCACGCGGGAATGGAGCCCCAGGGACACCCCTACAGGCAGGCCTATCTGTGCGTGTTTGTGATGATTTTTTGCGGCTGCAGGGCCTTTGAGTATCTAAAGGATGAGATATCCCTTGTCAGGGTGTTGGCATCCTGCGGAATCATCTGTGTGGGCCTCTATTTTATCAGAAACGGAATGTATGACCACATCTCAGACAGGACCATGATGGCCAACTACGCTCTGGTGGCATTTTATACTGTATGTCTTGCGCTGTGCGTGGTGGTCCGCAAGGAGCAGGCCAGATTCTTTGAGGGGCTGCTTGTGATAATGCTTCTGGCAAACATGGCTGATCTCGGCGTAACGGCCATTTTTACCTACAATCAACAGTCAATGCTGTCTACGCCCGCAAGCGAGTATACTCAGCAGGTTGGTGATAATCTGAAGGTCATGAATGGCATTAAGGAGATGGATGACTCTTTTTACAGGATGGAGACCCTTCATCCGAGACAGCAGAATGACTCATCCCAGTATGCCTACAACGGAATAACCCATTACAGCTCCGCTGGCCTTACCTATGTCAGGAATTTCCTTCAGCGGCTGGGCTTTAACGACGACGAGCTCCACACAAATTACGGGCATGACAACACTGCTGTAAGTGACAGCATCCTGGGCATAAAGTATGTGGTTTCGGATGGGACCTATAATGTGCACCCGCAGTACAACAGGATAATAGAAGGGGAGGTCGGGGCCTATGAGAATCCTTATGCCCTGTCCGTTGCGGTGGGTACGGATGGCTTTGATCTGGCGGACATCTCAGATCCTGTCACCAATTACCCCGATGTCAGCCTGCCCCACGTTCCCAGGATGGATCCCTTCTCCCTGCAGGAGGATATCTACTCAAGGCTTTTGGGAAAAGAGGTATCTCTTTTTACAGACTGTGTCTTTGAACAGAGCGATCTGTATGAAAGCGAGGGAAAGTACATTTATGATTATGAGGCAACTGCCACAGCCGACGGGGAGATGTACGTCTATTTCGATGGCCTCATAGGTGCCAGGGAGAGCCTGTCGGTATTTGTGGACGGTGAGTTCCTCACAACCTATGGCAATGCCTCCTGTGTGAAGATCCTGAATCTTGGGGAGAAGAAGGCAGGGGACAAAGTACTGGTATCTGTTCAGGCAGAGGATACGGATTCGGATTTTGGAAGGGCAGTCTTTGTGACAGAGGATACTGCAGCCCTTAAGGCGGCCTATGAGGAAGTCAGCAGAGGAGACTGCGTGGTTAAGAAACTCAGTTCCTCCCATATCACCATCGATACTGGGGACTATGAAGGAGTATTTGTGACGGTTCCCTATCAGAAGGGCTGGAGAGTCAGGGTTGATGGAAAAGAGATTACTCCTGTTGCAATCTACGACTCCCTGACATACATTCCCATTGATAACAAGGGCTCGGAGCACCACATAGACATGTCCTTTACTACGGTGGGGATCAGATTCGGATTTGTACTTACGCTGATTGGTCTTGCCTTTATGCTAAGGCGCGCCTTTACAGAGAAAAATATGGACTGATAAAAATTAACACATAAGAAAACCACAGGCGCTGAACCTGTGGTGTTTTTTTTGGGAGGAGGGGTTGCCTGGTGGGGAACCGGACAACCCGTGTATGAAAAAAAGTATTGTTGGGGGTTCAGAAGTTGTGTCCTTCTGATGAGATTATATTAACTTCTAAATTTTGCCAAATTATGTCAGAACTCTAAAAGAAATATAACCTATTATAAAATAAAAATAATCTTGCTATATAAAAATAATTATCTCACCAACGCAAAAACACCCACGGGGGGACGTGAGTGCCTGCGATTTTCTTATGAGGGGGAGATAGTGAAAAGGGTTTAGCCTCTTCACTAGCTTCATATTTATTCTAACATCAATTTGTGTTCAAATGGTGAACAATTTGTAGAAAATTTTTCACAAAATATTTGCCGAAATTATTATTTCATTAGGACATTTTTTACATGTAACTTGGATTCATTTAGGGCCATAAAAGTGTATTTTGGGTATGGCGGCTTTGGGACATAGGTATTAGTATATAAATATACAGAAAGAATTTATTTGGCTTTGGCCGTTATTTAACCGATATTTACCCACAAGCACCACGTTCTACCAAATTGGCGCCGGCGTATACCATATGTACGCCGGCGTCAATGCGTGTTCAGTGCATAAATACTCTTTCTGAAAATGTCCGTGAGATTATCCTGAAATTGGCATTTGTGTGCGCGACAGACGGACAAGTGTCTTTTGGTCACAATAACTTGATGTATGTTAATCAATTGTAGCGATATTAAGCTGCAATACTTGACATAATGTAACCAACCCTTTAAACTATACAAGGCTTGCACGTGTACGATTAACGTGCCTATAAGTTGGTTTAATCCCCATTATGCTTATGTACGGGCAAGTATGCCGGTGCATTTTTTTTGCCATAATTTAGTGCTTTAACACGTTGACTCACTAATAATTCCGGGGATGATTTTTTAAATTTTTTATTAAGGAAAGTGGAGATGCTATGAACACTAAGACATTGATGTACATTGTTAAGAGGATCCTGCTTGCAATTGTTACCATCTGGGTGGTAATTACCGTTACATTCTTCGTAATGCATGCAGTTCCCGGAGGCCCGTTTATCGGAGAGAAGGCTGTCAGCGAGTCTGTCATGAAGGCCATGGAGGCCAAATATGGACTGGACAAGCCACTTGGAGTCCAGTACCTGACCTATCTCGGAGATGTTGTCACCAGGTTTGACTTTGGACCGTCCCTCAAGCAGAAGGGAAGAAGCGTCAACGACATTATCTTTGATGGTATGAAGACCTCAGCCAAGCTTGGTCTTATTGCAGCTGTCATAGCTCTTATTTGCGGAGTTATCCTGGGTTCTGTGGCAGCACTGAGAAGAAACAGGATCATAGACAGGATCATAATGATCATAACAACAGCATTTGTGTCAATGCCTTCATTTATTATGGGATCTCTTTTGCTGATAGCATTTGCCATCAATCTCAAATGGTTCCCGGCTAACGGAGCATCCAAGAATGGACTGGTGCTTCCGGTCCTGACTTTGTCACTGTATCCAATGGCGTATATAACAAGGCTCACAAGGTCATCGATGCTTGAGGTTCTGGGACAGGATTACATAAGGACAGCCAAGGCAAAGGGAGTTTCCGGTATGAAGATCATATTTGGTCACGCTCTCAAGAATTCCCTTATCCCGGTCATAACATATTTTGGACCGATGCTTGCAGGTATTGTAACAGGATCCCTGGTAGTAGAGCAGATCTTTGCTGTTCCTGGAATTGGACGAGCCTTCGTCAACAGCATTACGGGACGTGACTACCCGCTTATCATGGGAACGACCATCATTCTTGCAGCACTGATCGTTATCATGAACCTCATTGGCGACATCTTGTACAAGGTTGTAGATCCAAGGATCACTCTTGAATAATTATAGATAGGAGATTGCATTTAATGGATATCAGTAAGTTAAGCGCACAGGTGAACATGGATGATTTTATTCCTGCCACCGATGAAGAAAAAGAATATATGGTGCAGATGCGCCCATCTTCAACCTTCTTTAAGGATTCCGTAAAGAGACTCCTTAAGAACAGGGTAGCTACAGTCTGCTTTTTCATAATTGTCATAATTGCTCTTGCAGCGATTTTTGTCCCTATGTTCTGGCCATATTCCTATGACAACATGCTGGGAATGACTCCGGGTAAGCCTGTTGACAACAGCTTCAAGGACCTTCGCCCCTTTGAATACGGCAAATCAGAGCTCAAGAGGATTGAGGCCGGGGAGTCGGTTGTGCCTCACATCTTTGGCACGGATTCCCAGGGAAGGGACTACTTTATCCGTGTGGTTTACGGAACACGGATTTCCCTTGCGGTTGGCTTTTTTGCAAGCCTTATAGTTCTTGCCATAGGAATGACAATCGGGTCCATAGCCGGTTATGCAGGAGGCGCCGTGGATCTGGTCATAATGAGAATTGTAGATATAATCTACTCCCTGCCTGACATGCTGATGGTTATTCTTCTGTCATCAGTTCTGAAGGTGGTAATGGAGGGAGCCCTGGACGGAACAGTCCTGGCCAAGATCGGATCAAATATCATAAGTCTTTTCATCGTATTCGGTGTCCTTTACTGGGTTTCAATGGCGAGACTTATCAGAGGTCAGATCCTCTCCTTAAGGGAGCAGGAGTACGTTCTTGCCGCTGAGGCAGCAGGAGCCAGAGGAAAGTGGATCATCTTAAAGCACCTGATCCCCAACTGCTTTTCAGTAATCATTATTTCAACAGCACTTCAGATCCCCAGTGCGATCTTTACCGAGAGTTATCTCTCATTCCTCGGACTTGGCGTAAACGCACCTATGCCTTCCCTTGGATCACTGGCTTCTGACGCGCTCAACGGAATTTCATCTTATCCGTACAGACTGATCATTCCTGCCATCGTAATCTCGCTGATAGTTCTTTCCCTGAACCTGTTTGGCGACGGACTTCGCGATGCATTTGATCCTAAGCTTGATACATGACGTAAGGGAGGCAGTATAAATGAATTTATTAGAAGTGCGAGATCTGCATACCTCATTCTTTACCGATGCAGGTGAGGTTAAGGCAGTTAACGGAATATCTTTTAATCTGGACAGAGGCAAGGTTCTTGGAATCGTTGGAGAGTCCGGAAGCGGCAAGTCGGTTACAGCATACTCAATAATGCAGATCCTTGCCGGCGCAGGCAAAATAGTTTCCGGATCCATCAAGCTTGACGGACAGGAGCTTGTGGGCTCCGGTGAGAAGGTCATGAAGACCGTCAGGGGCAACAAGGTGTCAATTATTTTCCAGGACCCCATGACGAGCCTTAACCCCACATATACCATCGGACATCAGCTCATGGAGGCAATTCTTCTCCATACTGACAGAAACAAGGAACAGGCAAGAGAGAGAGCCATTGAGATGCTCAGGCTCGTTAATGTAAATGAGCCTGAAAAGAGAATGAATCAGTATCCACACGAGTTTTCCGGCGGTATGAGACAGCGTGTTATGATCGCCATGGCCCTGGCATGTGAGCCCGACATCCTTATCGCGGATGAGCCCACAACTGCTCTGGATGTTACTATCCAGGCCCAGATCCTGGATCTTATGAAGTCACTTCAGGAAGAGCTGGGAATGGCTATCATCATGATAACCCATGACCTGGGTGTTGTGGCACAGATGTGTGACGAGGTAATCGTTATGTACGCTGGCTCAATCTGTGAGCAGGGCACAGCTGACGAGATCTTCTACAATCCATGCCACGAGTATACCAAGGGCCTTCTCCGCTCCATTCCCACAGAGGGCAAGGAGGGCAAAAAGCTGGAGCCTATTTCAGGTACCCCCATTGACCTTCTCAATATGCCCAAGGGATGTCCTTTTGCTCCCAGATGTGACAACGCCATGAAGATATGTCTTAGGGAGAGGGCAGAGCGCATGCAGATCAATGACGACCACGCTGCAGGCTGCTGGATGAATGTCAAAAAGCTTATGGAACAAAAAGTATCGGAAGGGGGTGCAAGGTAATGAGCGAAGCAAATAATAATACACTTGTTGAAATCAAACACCTCAAGGAATACTTTAACGTCAATGTGGGCTTTTTTAAGACAAAGCCACTTAAGGCTGTTGATGATGTGTCTTTTACCATTAAAAAGGGTGAGACCCTGGGCCTTGTAGGAGAGTCCGGCTGCGGCAAGACGACGGTAGGACGTACAATACTTAATCTTTATAAGCCTACTGACGGAGAGATCTGGTACGATGGCAAGCTTGTAAAGACCAAAGAGGATATAAAGGAATTCAGGAAAAAGGCCACAATGGTGTTCCAGGATCCCTATTCATCCCTGAATCCAAGGATGACTGTATCTGATATTATCGCTGAACCCCTTGATGTACATGAGCTGTACAAGACCAAAGAGGAGAGAAGAGAGCGGATACTTGAGCTCATGAGCTATGTAGGACTTAACTCTGAGCACGCATCAAGATATGCCCACGAGTTTTCGGGCGGACAGAGACAGAGAATCGGTATTGCCAGATCACTGGCTGTAAATCCCGAGTTTATCGTCTGCGACGAGCCTGTTTCGGCGCTGGACGTTTCTATCCAGGCCCAGGTCATCAACATGTTTGATGAGCTTCAGGACAAGCTGGGACTCACATATCTGTTTATCGCCCACGACCTTCTGGTGGTGAGACATATCAGTAACAGGATAGCAGTTATGTATCTCGGCAAGATGGTAGAGCTGGCTGATGCGGATGAGATCTACAATCACCCGATGCATCCCTACAGCAAGTCCCTTCTTTCTGCGGTTCCAGTTCCGGATCCCAAGGTTGCAAGGGCCAATAAGAGAATTGTGCTTTCCGGGGATATTCCAAGTCCTCTCAATGCGCCTTCAGGTTGTCCTTTCAGGACCAGGTGCGATTACGCAACACCTGCCTGCGCAGAGTGCATGCCCGAATTTAAGGAAGTTTCAAAGGGGCATTTCGTGGCATGTCACAGGACTGAGGAGATCAACTCATAATATAGTTACTGTTCAGTTCCTGACCAGTAACGCGCAATTTGGACATGAAAATCGCTACGCGATGGCCCAAATTGCCTCCTCAATCATGTTCTCACGCAGCCAGCAGCGTAGTGCTGGCTACTGACTGAATAGCATCATAATATATTTTGGTGATCAAATTTGTGGTATACTAGATGTTGTATATCACGTTTTGATATAAAAAACTTCATAATTTAAGGAGGAACAGTTATGAAAAAGAAGTTAGTTTCTTTGGTGCTTGCTTCAAGCATGGTTCTCTCTCTGGCTGCATGCGGTGGCGCAGAGACACCTGCTACAAGCGACCAGCAGAGCACATCTGGCACAGAGCAGTCAGCTACTGAGTCTACCGATTCAGCAAAGCCTGCAGACACAGCAGAGTCACAGGATACTGCAGCACCTTCAGGTGAGCAGGTTATCAATGTGTGTCTTGCATCTGAGCCTGCATCCCTTGATCCCGCTCTTAACTCAGCTGTAGATGGTGCTACAATGATCAACCATCTCTTCTCAGGTCTTGCTAAGTGGGGACAGGATGCCAGCGGCAATCTTGAGCTTCAGCCAGACTGCGCACAGGAACTCGTTGAGGGTGTTCTTAACGATGACGGAACAGTTACCTACACCTACACACTTCGCGATGGCCTTACATGGTCAGACGGACAGCCTGTAACAGCAGGTGATTTCGTATTTGCATGGAATCGTGCTATCAGCCCTGACACAGCAGCAGACTATGGTTACATGTTTGAGGTTGTTGATGGCTACGCTGACGGCAAGCTCAATGTAAACGCAGTTGATGACAAGACCCTTGAGGTTACTCTTGCCAACACAGTTGCTTACTGGAATGAGCTCCTTGCTTTCCCTACATACATGCCTGTACGTGAGGATGTTGTAGCTAACGAGGCATGGGCAACAGATCCTTCAACTTTTGTAAACAACGGCGCTTACACAATGACAGCATGGGATCACAACTCACTGATCACTCTCACAAAGAGAGATGATTACTACAATGCTGATCAGGTAACAATGAACGAGATCAACTTCTATCTCTCAGATGATGCCAACAACCAGCTGGCTAACTTTGAGAATGGCGACTGGCAGTTCATCGATGATGTTCCTACCAACGAGATCGCTTCTCTCAAGGAGACATATCCTGATGAGTTTGTAACAGCAGGTCAGCTTGGAACATACTATGTATGCTGGAACATCAACGAAGAGATCCTTCCTTCATCAAGCACACTTACAGGTGTTGAGAAGGCTAACGCTGAGAACGAGATCCGTAACGCACTTGCACTTCTTATCGATAGAAACTACATCGTTAATGATATTGCACAGGGTGGACAGGTTCCTGCTTCTTCATTCGTAGCTATGGGTCTTACAGACGCTGATGGATCACAGTTCTACCAGAATGCTGGTCCTGACAAGAGCATTACAGGTTACTATGATGTAACAGATGCTGCTTATGAAAATAACTGGACAGCAGCTATTGAGACACTCAAGAAGTACTACACATTTGATGAAGCAACTCAGCAGTTCACAGACTTCCCAACACTTACATACCTCTATAACACATCAGAGGGACACAAGGCAATTGGTGAGGCTATTCAGTCAACATTTGCTGGTATCGGTATCACAATGAACCTTGAGAACCAGGAGTGGGCTACATTCCTTGATACAAGAAAAGCTGGTAACTATTCAATCGCTCGTAATGGTTGGCTTGGTGACTACAACGATCCTATTTCATTCCTTGATATGTGGACAACAGCATCAGGTAACAACGATGTACAGTTTGGTAAGGGCGACAACGCTAAGGTTGCAGCATACTCACTTGATCTTACAGATCTTGGATATGACACAAAGGTAGAGAACGGTACATGGGCTGAGACATACGATGTACTTATCGGCGACATTAAGACATGTACAGATGCAAAGACACGTTATGAGCTTATGCACAGAGCAGAAGACCTTCTTATGTCAACAGGTTGCATCTGCCCAATCTACTACTACACAGACCTCTACATGATCTCTGACAAGGTGTCAGGCTTCTTCTCAAGCCCACTTGGATACAAGTACTTCATGTACTGCTCAGTAGCAGAATAATATATAAGACAATTATTAAAAGAGCTATGACTTTTCATAAAGTCATAGCTCTTTTTGTGATATACTATATAACGTTTGGGGAAACGTATTATTAATAGGAAAAGGGAAGAGTTAATGAGTACACATTATAACGCGTTTATTTCGTATAAGCATGCGGACCTGGATAATAAGGTGGCAGCGCTTATTGAAAAGGATTTAGAGCGCTATCATATTCCGAAGAAATTACAGAAGAAGACGGGATATAAGAAGATTGAGAGAATCTTTAGGGATACGGATGAGCTTCCTATCACTAGTGACCTTAGTAGCACTATTGAAGAAGCGCTGGCTAATTCTGAGTATCTGATCGTATTGTGTTCAACTAACACACATCTTTCAACATGGGTTGAGAGGGAGATTGAGATCTTTTTAAGAAATCATACGAGAGATCAGATATTTACTGTAATTGCAGATGGTGAGCCCCATGATGTGATGCCAAAGGTATTGCAGACAAGGGAAGTCATAAGGACTACAACTGAGGGCGAGATGGAGACAGTAATTGAGGATGTTGAGCCTCTTGCCTGTGATTACAGACTTAGCAGAAAAGAGGTTAAGTCTACTGAGGTTCCAAGGCTTGTTTCTGCCATGATCGGCTGCAATTATAACGAGCTTATGGACAGACAGCGTCAGTACAAGATGAAGAGACTGACTGCGGCAGCAGCAGCAGTTATGATGCTTTCTCTTGGCTTTGGTGGATATATGTTATATAGCAACCAGAGGATCAATGAGAACTACAGACAGGCCCTTATCAATCAGTCCAGATATCTTGCCAAGGAGTCAGCATCTCTTTTAAACGATGAGCAGAGAATTCCAGCTTTGCAGCTTGCACTGGCGGCTCTTCCAAGTGAAGAATATCCGGATAGACCGGTTATTCCGGAGGCTGTAAGTGCTCTTTGTGAGGCATCAGTTGCCTATCTTCCAAGGACAGGGTCAAATATCCTTTCTGGTTGGGTGTATAACATGCCTGATACTGTGGATAAGTTTGTTGTGGATCCTGATGGAACCTCACTTGTTGCAATTGATTTTAATGACAATGTAAGAGTGTGGAATAAGGATGACCATAAACTGGTCTATGAGTTTGCATCCAATGATTATGAAACGGAAATTGCTGATTTCATATATCTTGCAGATAATACGCTTCTTTTAAGAGGATCACATTATCTTAGATGTATAAATTCAAAGACTGGTGAAGAGCTTTGGTACAATGACAGTTTAACTGATGAGTTACTTACCAGTAGAATAGTTGTTATTGATGACGAGCATTTTATAATACAGGATTACAAGCATGATATTTTTAAGATATCTACTTTAACAGGTCAGGTTGAAAAGACTTATGAACTTCGTGTGGATGAAGAAAAAGAAGAAAATGAGCTTCTTACTGGACCAGTTATTTCGCCATCAAAAGAAAGAATCGCATTTCTAGCAAAGCTTGGCGAAGAAGAGAAAAGAGTCATTGTTATCTGGAACTATGAAGGTGGAGACTACTCTGTTTTTGACATGACAGCAGTTGATGAATTTGATGATGACGACTACCTTAATAATCTTTACTGGGTTGATGATGAACATCTTTGCGTTTCTTGTGACAAATATGATGATTCAGTAAGTAATCAAAGATATCTTAACATGTATACCTATGCTACAAATAGCACTACTTTGTACTGTATAAATGCTACAGATATGTCACTTCTTTGGAAAAATGAATTTGAGTATTCTGATCTAGTGATCGATGATGGTTTTGTTAAGGTTCCGTATTGCCATGGTGTTGCTTACTACGAAGGAAACATCTGCGAAATAATGGATATTGATACTGGAGAAGTTCTCTTTTCACATAACGTTAACGAGCCATTCGTTTGTATGAGAGGCTCTGACACTTATCCTTATGGCATTACAGCAAACGGTGGAATGACAGATGTAAGTGCTACTAAAGGAAATGATGTTGTTACGGTTATGAACTATTTTACAGACAATATCAGACTAGCAGCGTTTAATAGAGGGGCCTATACTTGTCAGTACAATAGTAGCGAGATTGTCTACTATGATGTGTCTGTATATGATGATAACTGGTTAAGATACGAGAATGCACCTGTTACGACAGGAACCCACAAGGATTTCTTATATGATGACAAGATTCTGAGTTTGGTAAAAGAAAACGGAATTCACCTAATGGTATATGATCCAAATAGTAAAAAGCTCATTAATGATATAGATGTTAATGATGATGAAGAAAAATACTATAATATAGAGATTCTTGGAATTAATGGCGATTATGCTTATGTCGGTAGCTGGATTGATAAAACATACAATGTGTATACAGTTAATGTTTATACTGGTGAAGCTACAGTAAACACCCTTATAAGTGGTGGACAAGCTTATTCAGCGCCTCTTGTGTCTTATTCTGATGGAAAACTTGCTGTATACTATATTAATTCAGGGGATAAGGTCCACATATATGACATTGCCAAAGATGAGGTCATTGGAGAGTATCCTTTTGTGGAAGAAGGTGCCTCAGCATACGGTACAAAGAATCTCATAAGATATGATGCTGAAAATGGTTACGTGTATTTGGGTGGATCTAAGGATTATATTATTAATCTTGAAACAAGCGAAGCTAAAGAAGTATCATTACCTGATAACTGGGATGTAACAGATGGAATAGTATTTGATTTCAAGAACAACAGAGTGATGACTACGGATGAAGATACAGTGCTTGTCAGAGATCTAGATGGAAATGTTATTTTTGTGATAGATGGAATAAAGGTTAAGTTCTTTGATCCATTTGTTTATGATCCAACTGGAAATGTAGAGGATGCATATCTTTTATTAGCTCTTTCTGATGGAAGACTTAACAGATATAGTTACGTTGATGGAACGTATATTGGATACAATGATATCTATGAAGTATCCATATATTCAGGCGATAAGCAAAAAGCAAGTTGGTATGTTGATTCTGAAAATAGCTCTTTGTATGTAACTACAAAGAATTTGACAGATATAATTGATACATCTGAATGGATAAATATCAGGACAATTCCATACTGCATTGGTTATCATGAAGGATCTGATAGCTTTGTTGTATATTCAAAAAGTGAAGAATGGGATATGAGTCTTGGCTGCTTCAAGCGATATACTCTTGAAGAACTTATTGAGAGAGGACGTAAGATGCTTGATGGTATTGAGATGTCTGAGGATTTTAAAGCTACCTATGGAATAGGTTAATATAAAAGCTTTATGTGGAGGAAATTATGGAAAACGAAAGATTGAAACCGATGTTATTTACTGTACTTAAAGGGTACAATGGCAAGCAGTTTGTTACTGACCTGATCTCAGGTATCATTGTAGCGATCATTGCACTGCCTCTTTCAATTGCCCTTGCCCTTGCTTCTGGCGTTGGCCCACAGGAAGGTCTTTACACAGCAATCGTTGCTGGATTTATCATCTCTTTCCTTGGTGGTAGTAGAGTACAGATTGCAGGTCCTACAGCGGCTTTTGCAACTATAGTTGCAGGAATTGTGGCTACAAAGGGCATGGAAGGACTTGCACTTGCAACTATCTTTGCTGGTATTTTGCTGATACTTATGGGCGTGTTCAAGCTTGGCTCACTGATCAAGTTCATCCCATACACTATTACAACTGGCTTTACTGCAGGTATTGCCGTTACTATTGCAATTGGTCAGGTAAAAGACTTCCTTGGCCTCACATATCCAGCTGGAACTACAACAATTGAGACAGTTGATAAGGTGAAGGCTATTGCTTCAAATATTGGAACTCTTAATATCTGGGCTTTAGTTGTTGGACTTGTTTGTCTTGCAATCCAGATCGTATGGCCAAAGATCAACCAGAAGATTCCTGGTTCACTTATTGCAGTAATCGTTGGAATTTTAATGGTTAAGTTCCTTGGACTAAATGTGAATACAATTGGTGATCTTTATGAGATCAGTGGAAAACTTCCTACTCCTCATATCCCAGCATTTGATTTTAAGACTATCCAGTCTGTAGCAGGAGATGGCTTTACAATTGCAATCCTTGCGGCTATTGAATCTCTTTTATCATGTGTAGTTGCAGACAGCATGATCGATTCCAAGCACAGATCAAACATGGAGCTTGTAGCTCAGGGTGTTGGTAACATTGGTTCAGCGTTGTTTGGTGGTATTCCTGCTACAGGCGCTATTGCCCGTACAGCAGCTAATATCAAGAATGGTGGTAGAACACCTATCGCAGGTATGATCCATTCAATCTGCCTTGTGCTTGTACTTGTTGTACTTATGCCTTTTGCAGCACTTATTCCTATGCCAACTATTGCATCAATTCTTCTCATGGTTGCATATAACATGTGCCAGTATAAGGTATTTACTCATCTTGTTAAGACAGCTCCAAAGAGCGATATTATCGTACTCGTAACTACATTTATCCTTACTGTAGTATTCGACCTTGTAGTTGCTATCGAGATTGGTATGGTT
>JAEEGL013513560.1_pt1 | contig 18017 bp, 17 predicted proteins | sample 9134231 | NCBI WGS metagenome assembly JAEEGL01 (sample SAMN16246548, study PRJNA631951) | gut metagenome | biome: gut microbiome; feature: rumen; material: fiber-attached | host: Bos | place: Iran: Karaj | collected 2018-10 | reverse complement strand
AGGTCCTACTCTCTCCATCTTCATAAATGCTTCATGTAAAGTATCTTCAAAGACATCATAAAAATCATGTAACACTTTTAAATTATCTAACTTTCCATCAGCTATTAAGTCGAGATCTGTTTCCATATTAGCAGTATATTTCACATTAATAATATTGCTAAAGAATTCTTGTAATTTGTCAGTTACAGTGAACCCTATTTCTTTTGGATAGAACTTTTTATCTTCTATACCAACATAATCTCTTTCTCTTATTGTAGACATAATTGTTGCATAAGTACTAGGACGTCCTATTCCTAATTCTTCAAGTTCATGAATAAGTTTAGCTTCTGTATATCTACTCTTTGGTTTAGTAAAGTGTTCACTAACTTTAATATCTTTAGTATTTAATTCACTAATACCTTCAAGGTTAGGTAGAATAGTATCATTAGCTTCTTCATATTTAGAATATACTTTTAAGTATCCATCAAAAGTAATTACAGTACCACTACTTTTAAATTGATAATTATTATTATCTAAGTATACTGTAGTAACAAGTGTTTTAGCATCAGCCATTAAACTTGCAAGTGTACGATAATATATTAAACTATATAGTTTTAATTCATCAGGTGTTAAATAATTTTTTAGTGTATCAGGAGTTCTTCTGATACTAGTTGGTCTAATACCTTCATGAGCATCTTGAACATTTTCAACTTTTTTAGTTTTCTTAACATAACCAACATATTCTTTACCAAAATTTTCAGTAATATAACCAAAAGTAGGTTTTGTAAATTCATCAGATAATCTAATTGAGTCTGTACGCATATAAGTAATTAAACCGGTATGCTCAGATCCAATATTAATACCTTCATATAGTTTTTGTGCTAAACTCATTGTTTTTTTAGCATTAAAACCAAGTTTAGTAGATGCTTCTTGTTGTAATGTTGATGTTGTAAAAGGAAACTTAGAGGCTCTATTTTTATTTTTCTTTTCAATATTAGTTATCTTAAAATCATTTGAAAGACTTTTTAATATTTCATCTGCTTTTTCTTTCTCTTTAATCTCAAGCTCTTTATTATTAAATGCATAAAGTTCACTATCCATATCATTATAATCATGGAAGATAGCATTTATCTTATAATAAGGTTCTTTAACAAAAGCAAGTATTTCTCTTTCTCTATCAACAACAAGTTTTAGTGCAACACTTTGTACACGTCCTGCACTATTACGACCTGTTTTATTTTGCATTAAGTTAGATAATCTAAAACCTATAATACGATCTAGTATTCTTCTTGTCTCCTGACTCTTTACTAAATTAAAATCAATCTTTCTTGGATTATCTAATCCTTCAAGTACTTTTTCTTTAGTAATTTCATAGAATAGTACACGTTCATATTGATTTTCTTTAATACCTAAAGTATCAAATAAATGCCAAGATATAGCTTCTCCTTCACGGTCGGGGTCGGTTGCAAGATATATTTTATCTGCATCTTTAACTAATTTCTTTAAATCATTTATTACTTTCTTTTTTCCATCCATTGGTACATAAGTAGGTTTAAAATCGTGTTCAATATCAACACCTAGTCCAAACTTACCAGTAGTTGCAAGATCACGAATATGCCCTACACTACTTACTACTTTATAATCGTTACCTAAGAATTTTTCGATTGTTTTACTCTTTGCTGGAGATTCCACGATAACTAAGTTCATAAAAACACCTCTAAGAAGACTTATACATTTTATTTAATATTTTGTCAAGAAAAAAAGACACTAACATTAAGTGTCTACTTTCTCTATTTCTTTTGTTTCTTCTTTGATAGTACTTGAATACGGAAGTTCTAATACTACTTCTAAATTTTTATTTTCTGGAAGTGATGTATCAGCATTTATATTCTGACTTTTTACATAACCATCACCTTTATAAGTGCAATTAAGTTTTAATAAATCACAGAATGTTTTTACTTCACTTTTACTATATCCAGTTAAATCTACCATTTTATAATTAGTATCATTTGTTAAGATAAACACTTTGGTAGTTTTAATTATTTTTGAATTAACAGGATATTGATTTATTATTTTATCTCCATTACCTAGTACTACTAAATTAATATTTTTTGTTGATAACGCATTTTTAATAGTATTAACATCTTTATTAATATAATTATCTACATACATCTCATTCTTTTTATTATCATTTTCTTTTTCTTCATAGATTCCATAATACTTAGAAACATTAACTATTATTTCTTTTACAGCTTTAGCAAGGGCATCATGAGTAGGTGCACGTTTAGCAACGGCATAAATAATTATTTGGGGATCATCTTTAGGGAACATTAAGGCAACACTACGAATATAAGCATCTTCTCCTTTTTCATAACCAGCACCATTTGTTTTAGCTATTTGGGCAGTACCTGTTTTACCTATAATATTATAATCTTTTATTCTAAATTTATTACCAGCACCATCTTCATCATTAATATTATGCCACATCAAGTCTTTCATATAATCAACAGTACTTTGTTTAGCAACGGTACCTAATACTGTTCTCTTGTTCTCTAAAGTTACTTTACCTTTATCATCTATTATTTTAGATATTAGATATGGTTTTAATAATTCTCCATTATTAGCAATCGAAGTTAAGGCTTTAATATGTTGTAGTGGTGTTGTTGTAATACCTTGTCCAAAAGCAGCATTAAAGATTTCCGTTTCATACTTAAACTCAATTTTTCCTGCTTGTTCCATCGAATTATCAGTTTCATCTATATCACTTTGGAATACTCCAGTTTTTTCACCAAAACCAAGTTTAATATAATATTTCTTTAATGTTTTAGCATCCATGTATTTATCCATAATATTAACTACTGCTGTGTTACTTGAATAAATATATCCCTTATCAAAGGTAATCCATCCCCAACCGGTATTATTCCAGTCTTTAATTACTGTTTTATCTTTAGTTGTAAAAGTTCCTGATTTATAAGTTGATTTACCACTATATACACCAGCTTCAAGAGCCGCCATATAGACATATGTTTTCATTGTACTACCAGGTTCAAAAGCAACACTAGAGTTACTATCTAGATAATTAGTAATATTAAGTTTGTTAGGATCAAAACTAGGTGTTGTAGAATAAGCAAGTATTTTACCTGTTTGGGCTTCGGCAACAACAATAGACATACTTTCATAAGTATAATCTTTTGTTTTCTTCATCGCTTCATCAACGAAAAATTGTACATTATTATCAATCGTTAGATGTACATCACTACCATTAATAGCTTCTTCTGTATAACTTTCAGTATTGGCTATTTTATATCCATTACGATCTTTTTGATAAACGGTATATCCATCAAGACCTTTAAGTTTATCATTTAAATATTTTTCAATACCAAGTTCACCAACAAATTCACCATTATCATTTTCTTTAGCATAACCAATTAAATATGAAGCAAAATCTCCATAAGGATAATATCTTTTCTTTGATTCGATAAAGTCAATACCCGGTAAATCTAATTTAACTATTTTATCTTTAACAATTTCATTTAATCCTTTACCTTTAGGACCAAATTCTGTTTGATATACATTTTCTTTAGATAAGTATTTTAAAACACTATCATAATCTAAATCTATTATTTGTGATAATTCTCTTGCCGTCATTTCTTTATCCACTACATGTTGTGGTTTTTTAGAGTTCTCTGATCTTTTAGGATCTAGATATGCTATTAAAGTATAGCTTGACACATCTTGAGCTAAAATATTTCCACTATCATCATAGATATTACCACGACTAGCATGTAATGTTGTTCTTCTAGTTGTTCTATTCTTAGCAAAAGTTTGAATATCAATACCATCTATTTTAGGACTTAATGATAAATAACCTAATCTTGCTATTAACACGATAAAAAGAAGAGCTGCAATAACAAGCCCTGCATAACCAATTTTATTATTAATGATATTAACAACTGGTTTCTTCATTTTATCTCCTATTATATTCTATAATAAGTATATCATAATAAGATTTTAATGATGTAAAAGATAAGTAAAAATAAAGTAAAGTAAATGTAAAAAAAAAGACTTCTAAAAGTCTTTTATTTTTTCATTCCAGATAACCTATTTAAAGCCCAATGATAATGAGCATTATTTGTTAAATAAGAATCCAATGCTTCTTGTGGATTATCTTTTCCGCTTGTAAGGGTAATTGTTATACCATCTATAAGAATAAATATTTCATATAAATCTTCTATTGCTAAACTACCAATTCTTTCATATTTATTTTGTAGTTTTTCATATAAATCATAAAGGATTTTACTCATCATTGTATAATCAATACCTACTTTATAACAATAATCAATTAAAGAAGTTATTTTATGTTCAAAATTTTGTAATAATTTTTCAGGGAATATTCTTCCTACTAATAAATCTTTAATATCATCAATATCATGATACTGTTCTACTAATAAACTATCTCTTGCAGATTGATCTTTAACACTCATAATACTTGCATTACGATTTAAAATGAATAATAACACTTTTTGAAGATATCCATTTGTAGGTTTGTGATTTGTCATAACAACTTTTAATGCTTTAAGTGATTGGGAAACTTTCTTTTCCATATAAGAAGCAGTCTCTTCTACTGGTTCAGATCTTCTATATTCTTCTCTACTTAATGGTTCATCATTTTTTATTCTACTAGTTTTCTTTGTAACATTTCGATATTCGATTTCATAATTTTTTTCAAGATAAGCTATTTCTTCATTTGTTAGATGATATAATGGGACATCCAATAGATTTGGAGAACTATCTAATGCTTTCATGAATTGTTCTTTTGTTAATCTATCTGATAGACGAGTATCATATGCGGTAGCTGCTGTTACATATTTAAATCCCATTTCATCTACATAAACAATAATCATTGATTTTGTTGCTGTTGCAAATCTAGGTTCAGGATTTTTCTTACGTTCTTCTTCATATTCCGTACTACCAATTAAACCTGTTGATTCTAATTCGGATTTCATTACTTTTGTAACATTTTTCTTTCTTGTTAAAGGTAATTGTAACTTAAAATACACTTCAGGAGTCTCAGGTATTTTAGAAAAACTACCATCACTATTCTTCTTCATATGTAATACAACACTACGACCTTTTTCTCTTCCATGTATTAAATAAGTACCATCTTTTTCAATTAATTGTACTTTTTTTACTTCTATATCATGTTTCTTTCTATCAGGATATTCTACTACCATTATATTCACACTCCTATTATTCAATAATATTATAACATAATTACATTTTTATTAATTAAAAAATAAATGAGATAAAGTAAAGTATATGTCAAAAATAATATTAAAAAAACATGCATGATGTATTATAAAGTTGTCAGAGGATTTATGGGATTATCTAGAAAAGAAATAAAACGTAGTAAAGAAGAACTTAAAGAACTTATTAAGAATACAGATGATATTGAACTTAAAAAAGATTATTTGTATTATTTATACCAAGTTGATAGTTTAAATGAAGATGATGATGAGATTCATTTAAAATCATATAGCAAAAGACTTCATGAATTAGAAAGGTTATATCAAGAAAATAAAGATTTGTTTCAAGTTATTATTGATTATAATAATAATATTTCATCTGAATTAGATAATTTAAAATATATTAATGATAATTATGATGAATTAAAAGAATCATTTACTCGTTATGGATTTACAAAAAAACAATCTATTGCTTTAACTCGTAATTTTTATCATAATATTGATCCCCATTTCATTGATATAGTTGATGATATTCTAGATAAAGATACTCTAATTATGAAAAAGAAAATATCTAATGATTGTGTTGGTATGAATTACTTTATAGGTGGTATTAATAAAAATTATATTGATGTTAAAAAGAAAGGTAACTATACCGATTACTTTACTCTTGTTCATGAATTTGGTCACGCTATTAACAACATTTATAATCCTAAAGCTTATTATGAATTAAACTATTTTGATGAAGTAGTATCTTTATTTATGGAACTTGTGGCTATCTATGAAGGAAGAAATATATTTAATGAAAATTTATTATTATATGAAAATGCAGATAATTTAGTATTCTATTATGATTTAATAAATAGTTTTTATAAACAACATCAATTAATAGATATAATTTATTTAAGTCAAACCCATAAATTTAATAAACAATTTATTAAAGAAGTTGAAAAAAGATTAGATTATAAAAAGAAAGACATTAAAGAAATAATAGATGTTAGTTTCTACCTTGAAGGTAATTATGCAATAAGTTATATTATGGCTTTAGAATTGTTATATATTTACAAGCATAATAAAAAGGAAGCTATTGAACTCTTAAAAGAATTAATGTATAAACTTCCTCTAAATAATCAAGTTAGTGAAATAAGTAAATATCTAAAGCCAAATATTCATGCTAACGAAGAAACGAAAGAAATAATTGATAAAGCAAATCATGTATTAAAAAAGACTCTAAAAAATTAGAGTCTATTTTTTTACTTTCTTTACTGGAATAAAATCAAGTTCATCAATACTATTTTCTTCTATTGTTAATTCTTGATTATAACTAGAAAATTCTTGATCAATAATATCATTAATATCTAAAATATTTTTTTCATTCTTTTTAATTCTATTAATAATACTATCAAGATTATCTTCTTTCTTTTCATCAATATATGAAATACTATTATTTTTTAAATTCTTTTCAAAACTTTCTCTTATTTTATCTACATTGGCTTGTCTTAATAACCATTTCTCACGATTCCTTTTTAAATCTCTTAAAAAGTCATTATATAGTCCTTCTTCACTTTCAAGACTTTCTTCATAATTTGCTTCTACTTCTCTAACACCTTTTTGAAGTTTTGAAACAAATCCTTTAGTAAAACCAATATAATAAATAGGTAAATATTTATATTCAAATAATAAATTAGGAAGACTATCTAATTCTACTTCTTGTTCTTTTTCTATTACTATACCCTGTTCACGTCTTGCGAAAACTGGTTTAGGATTTAACATAGAACCACGATTTACAACTAATAAACAATTATCTTCTCTAAGTATTAAATCTACATCAGTTGATGTAACAATATTACCTTGTCTTGTTAGATAACGAAAACGTTGCATAACATCCCCCTTTAAATAATACGAGTTATATTATACAACATTTTGTTAAAAATTTAAAGTATAAATTACTTTTTTTGATAAGTTTTGGCATTCATAAATTCATTAATATCATTAAAAATATCTTCTTTTTTATACCCTTTATTAAGAAGAATATCTATTGTTTTCTTAATAATATTCAATTCATCATTATAGTAATCAGTTTCCTTTTTAGGTAAACTATCTTTAATTACTTTTCCTATATCTTCTACTCTAACTATTTTATCTAAATTATATTCTTTCATAATATCTTGAATAGTTGATAGTATTAATACTCTTCTTTGATATTTAAAAGGTACTACATAAGTAAGTTCATTATTATTTATAATAGTTGCTATTCCAATTACTTTATCATTATCAATTATTTCAAAGAATTTATCATTAAGTGTTAATAATACCATTAATTTATTCTCATCTTCATCCATAATATTATTTAATGATTCATAAGTTGGCATAAACAAATGATGAGATTTACGAGATGCCATAATATAGTTATCCATCTCTTCATTTGTCATACGCCAAGAAGATAATAATTCATCTAAATTAATCGTATTTGTTTCTATATATTTCATTCATATCACCTATAATTATTATAACATAAAAAAACAAGTTATTTAACTTGTTCTTCTTCACATAAAATATCATAGAATTCTTTGAAAGCATCTTCAACCAAACCTTCTTTGTTAACTATGACTTTATCATATAAATAAATTGATTTAAGTTCTTCTTTGGCTGTTTCAATTCTTTGTTCAATGACATCCATTGTTTCAGTACCACGATTAATTAATCTACTTCTTAAATTATCAAGTGATGGTGCCGTAATAAAGACTCCAATACAATCAGGAAAATTCTCTTTAACTTGTTTATATCCATTAACATCTATCTCTAAGATAACATCATAACCATTATGTAAGTAATCTAAGGCCGTACTTTTAGGAGTACCATAATATTTTCCTGTACCATATTTATTGTATTCAAGAAAATCTCCATTCTCTACTCTTTTTAAGAATTCTTCTTCCGTTATAAAATAATAAGCTACTCCCTCTTCTTCACCTTCACGAGGAGCTCTTGTTGTACAAGATACTGATAAATAGATTTTCTTATTTAGTTCAGCATATTTATCTTGTAACATTTTAATTAAAGTTCCTTTACCAACACCACTTGGTCCTGATACAACTATAAATTTACTCATAATTTCTCCTTTATTTCTACTATTGTACATCCTGGATTAAAAAAATCAATATAATATGACTTAATTCTTTTATCATTCTTTAAAACTTCATGAACAGTCTTTCTTACTATGCCTTCTCCTATTCCATGAATAATACAAAACTTTTTATTATGTAATGTTATTTGATCATTAATAAATTCTTTTACTAATACTTCAGATGAAAATGAATATTCTCCATGCAAATCAAGTGATGGAAGATTATTCATAACTAATTACCTCAGATATTTCCGGAATAGATCCTCTTGTTCCTAACACTCTTGTTGATAGGGCTCCTGTTATATTAGATAGTCTTAGTACGTGAAGAATATCATATCCTTCTGATAAAAAATGAACAAAAGCACCATGGAAAATATCACCTGCACCATTAGTATCTACACTATCAACTTTAATAGATTTAATAAAATGAAATTCATTATTTAGTTTTACCATACATCCATGATCTTCAAGAGTAATTATTAATAGCCCTTTATAATTTTTTTGTATTTCATCATAAATACTTTTTAAGTCTTCAAGATTATCATAGTCCATATCTCTTTTAGTATATTCCTTTGCAAAATCATTAGAACATATTACATAATCACAATATGGATTTAATGCAAGTATACCTTCATTTACTCTTCCAGCATCAATTATTTTAATGGCATTAGGATTATCCCTAAATACTTTTAATGCTATCTCATAATCATTACCATCTACTAAAATATAATCTCCAGAAATATTAATATCTTTATTATATTTTAGTGTTTCACTTTTATTAGTAATAATTGTTCTTGTACTATTAGATAAATTAATAATTATATAACTTGTAGTTGTTGGTTCATTATCAACTTTAGAAAATAATGTTTTAACTCCGATATTTTTCATTTCATTCTCTAAGAATTCTCCATCATGATTATTACCTACTGTACTAATAAATGTTACATCATCATGCCACACACCTAATAAATATGTTGCATTATTACAAGCTCCACCACCATTAATCTTTCTTTTATTTCCAATTCTATTTTTAGTATTCTCAATTGGATAATGATTAACTGGTAAGGTTACATCAAGAGCAGATTGACCTATACATATTATTCTCTTCATATTATTTCTCCAAAAGAATGGTTGTTGGACCATCATTTATAAGACTAACTTCCATATTAGCACCAAATACACCTTTTTCAACATTAATAGATTTACTTAATTCTTCATTAAATTTATCATATAATTTTGTTGATTCTTCTCCTCTTAATGCTTTTATATAACTTGGTCTATTTCCTTTTGTAGTGTCAGCATATAGAGTAAATTGCGAAATAGAAAGAATTTCTCCTCCAGTATCTAAAATACTTTTATTCATTACGCCATTTTCATCATCCATAACACGAAGATTAAGAATCTTTTTTATCATAGCATTAATAGTATCATCATTATCTCCTTCAGTAAAACCAACTAATAGCATATAGCCATAACCAATTTTACCTACTACTTTTGAATCAATTGATACACTTGCTTCTTTTACTCTTTGTACTATTACACGCATTATATTCTCTTAACCTCCTTTACAGCTTTAGATTGTTTTAGTTCACTAATTAAATTTTCTAAATAATCTAAATTAGGAACGTAAAAACTTAAATTATAACCTATTACATTATCATGATAGAATGTTTTAATCTCTTCTACTACTAAATTCTTTGTTGCAAGTTTATTAAGAATATCTAAAAGTCTATTCTCATTATCACGTAATAAAACACTTATACTTGTTAAATACTTATTCTTAGTAATTGGATTAAATGATACATCTACCATTCTCTCATCCAAATGAATTAAGTTAGAACAATTCTTTCGATGGATTGTAATACCATTATTACGAGTTATATATCCTACTATTTCATCACCTGGAAGTGGATTACAACATGATGCAATATTAACTCTAATATCTTTAAGTCCTGATACATTAATATCAAGTTCATTTTTAATAATATTTCTATTAGTTTTAATTTCCTCTTCTTGTTTTATATCGTATATAATACCTACAACAAATTTAGGAGAATATTTATTACTTGATATATCAATATAAAGTTCTTCTAAACTACTAAGTTTTAATTCTTTTAATACTTTTTTTATATTTTCATCAGTATAAAAATCATTAATAGCAATTTTTCTCTTCCTTAGTTCTTTCTCTAAATCTTGTTTACCATTAGCAATTAAATCATCTTTTCTAGTCTTAGAAAAGAAATTTTTTATTTTACTCTTAGTAGAATTTAATTTTACAAAACTTAACCAGTCTTCAGAAGGTCCACTACTTAATTTACTAGTATTAATTTTAATTACATCAGAGTCTTGTAATTCATAGTTTAATGGAACTATTTGATTGTTAACTAAAGCTCCTACCATACTGTCACCAATCTTAGTATGAACTTTATAAGCAAAATCTACTGGTGTACTTCCCTTAGGAAGTTCTATAACATCTCCTTTTGGAGTAAATACATAAATATTATTTTCAAGGTCATCATCATGAAGAGGATTAAAACCTTCATATTCACTATTCTTACTTGTATCAATAACAGCTTTAAAGAACTCTAACTTTTCATCAGTACTAGATAAATTAACAGCATTTCTGTGTTCTTTATAAGACCAGTGAGCAGCAAGACCATTTTCAGCTACTTCATTCATATCATAAGTACGAATTTGAATTTCATATAATTCATTATTAACACCAAATACTGTTGTATGAAGTGATTGGTATCCATTACTTTTTGGCATAGCAATAAAATCTTTAAATCTTTTTGCGATTGGTTTAAATCTAGAATGAATTAAACCTAATACTAAATAACATGTAGCGTCATCTTGAACAAGTATTCTTAAAGCAAGAAGATCATAGATATCACTAAACTTACGTCCTTTATCGAGTTTATTATAAATACTATAGATACTTTTACTTCTTCCTTTTATTTCATGTTTAATTCCATGTTCATTTAAAATATCAGATACTTCTTTAATCATTTCATTGATTAAGTTATCACGTTCTACTTTAGTACCATTTAATTTCTCTACAATATCATAGAATACATCTGGTTTTAAATAACGAAGTGAAAAATCTTCAAGTTAACTTTTTAATTTATAAATACCTAAGTGATGTGATATAGGAGCAAATATTTCTAATGTTTCATTAGCAATTGTTTTTTGATCTTCAGGACTATATTCTGATAATGTTCTCATTAAATAAACTCGTTCTGCAAGAGTAACAATAATTACACGAACATCTTCACTCATTCCAACAATTACTTTTTTATAGTATTCTACTAAATAATCATTAGCCGTTGAAAAACTAATTTTATCAAGTTTATATATTCCATAAGAAAGTCTTACTAAAGTACTATCAAAATCTTTTTCAAGTTCTTGAAAACTAATTAAATCTTTATCAAATAAATGATGTAGAAAAGATGCTGCTATTGTTTCTTCATCAGCTTGTAATGAAGTTAATATATTAGCAACATTTAAAATACTTTTAGTATCAATATCATTATATAAATTAACTGTATAATTAAAACTTTTATTAATTAAATCACTTGGTTCTAAATACTTTTTAACTGTATCTAAAATATCATTAATTGTATAATTATCTTTCATTTTCGTCATAATAATCACTCTCTTTAATTATATAATAAAAAAGACTATTAATATAGTCTTATTTTTAATTTATTGTAACATGTAATCTAATCATTGATTTAACATTACCAGCACATTTACCTGATGGTGATTTAGCATCATATTGAATAGTTTGTGATATTGTTATCTTACCTTTTTTCTTTGCTTTAATAACCCAGTTGAAACCACTACTATCAACACTACTATATGATTGGGATACATATTGTCCCCATCCACTAGCACCACCTGGTGATCTTCTTGTATATTGAATAAATGTACCACATTCTTTAGGTAGATATGCTCTTATACTTCTTGTCTCGCCAACTTTCATTGTTATACTTGAATCTTGACCACCAATTGATAATGATAAATTATGTGAATATCTAAAACATGAATTATATTTTTCATCTTGAGGATCAGTTGATATCTTACAACGTCCACCACTTGATCCACCACTTGAAGAACCTCCTCCTGATGAACCACCAGAAGATCCACCAGAAGATCCACCAGATGATCCACCACTTGATCCACCTGATGTATTAACTGTTACACTAATACTTTTAGATACACTTCCTGCTTTTACTGTAATAGTTGCTGAACCAGCGGCTAATGCTGTTACTTTTCCATTTTTATCAACACTAGCTATACTACTGTTACTTGTACTAAATGATATTTTATCAGTTGTATCTTCTGGTGTAATTTTATAAGTTATATCACTTACATCTCCGACATTTAAAGTTAATGTTTCACCACTTGTTATAGTTATATCAGTAGCTTTTATTTCTTTTGGAGAAACTGTTACTTTTGCAGATATTTTCATGCCATTAACAGTCTCTAATGTAATTGTACTTGTTCCTGTAGCAAGTCCTTTTATTTTACCATCAGTAACAGATACAATACTAGGATCACTACTAGTCCATACACTATATTTCGATAAATCAGCTGTCTCAGGTTTATATGAATAAGGAATATTTGTCTCATCATCTAATTTAATCTTTATAACATTTGTTTTAAATGTAATACTTGTTGGTAACGTAGTTAAGCCTGATGTAACTTCTTTATTGGTAACATAAACCATTTTATCTAAAGTAGCATCATTTACTTTAATTCTAATAGCTACAATGCCTTCTTTTATTCCTTTAACATTACCATCAGCATCAACTGTTGCAATAGAACTATCAGAAGTTTGATAACTTGCTTTATATGGAATATCATTATTTGGAGATAATTGATATTCTAATTTATAACTATCTCCTACTTTAACAACAATATCACCATCAGCCATTGTAATCTTTTCTACTTTATAGTTCTCATTAGTAAGAACATCAACTGCACAATGTTTTATTTGATCTCTTCCACTACTATCACGGTATCTTACCATAATATATGTCCTACCAACTTTAACACCTTTAATAGTATTACTTCCTGTCATTATTGCTATATCAGTATTGATGGATAAATATGTTATTTGTGCTCCTGCATTATTATTTACATGAGCGGATACGTTTGCTTCTTCACCTACTTTAACTGTTATAGTTGGTGTATCAAGAACTAATTCTTCAACAGTTACTGTTGTATTATTAGTTTCTTTTACTTCTTCTTTATCAGATGAAAAGATTAATGAAAGCGCATATATAAAGACAATACCTAAGATAGCATAGATAATATAATCAACATACTTTTTTTCTATTTTAAAATCTCCTATATTCATATTACTCCTCTATCTTAATATGAAGTCTAATCATTGATTTCATATTTCCCCTCTTACCTCCAGGACTAGTTACATCAAATTGTGCTGTTTGGGATACTGTTACACAACCAGCCTTTTTAGCAGTTATTTTCCAAGTATACCCAGTTGCTCCTGATACAAAAGTACTTCGATCATTACTATTTACTTTTGGAGTACTTGATTGAGATACATATTCACCCCAACCTTTTTGACCATCATGATTTGTTCTTGTTAAAGTATCAATCTTTCCACACATTGTAGGTAGTTTTACATTAACAGTAAGTGTTTCTCCTACTTTCATAACATAACTACCATCTTGTCCATAATTAACGCCATTAATATATGGAACTAAGTTTCTTGATCTCTTCTTACATTTATCAAATCCTGTATCACTTGGACTACTTAATAATTCACTGTCTATTGTACCTACTTTTTTACCAAGCTTACAATAACTACTTCCTGAAGTACTAGTTGTAGTTGTGGTAGTAGTTGTAGTTGTACCACCAGTTACTGTTACTGTAATATCTTTCGTTTTCATATTATTATTTGTTACAACTTTAATTACTGCTGTTCCATTACTTACACCTGTAATTAGACCATTATTATTTACTGTTGCAACACTAGTATTCGAACTTTGAAATGATACACTTCGATCAGTAGCATCTTCTGGAAGAACATCATAAAGAATTTGACTTGTTTCATTAACATTAATATTTACTGCTGTTCCAGAATTTATCTTTAATTCTTTAACTTCAATAATATTTGGTTTAACTACTACTTTAATATCAGTATTAATACCATTAATAGTGCTTAAATTAACTGTTGTAGTACCTTCTTTTATAGCTTTAAGACTAGAATTATTTAAAGTAACAATTGTCTCATCATTACTTTTAAATTTAATTAATGACTTATCGATATCTGTAGGATTAACAGAATATACTATTTCTTTTTCTTCATCTACTTTCATTGTAATCTTATTCATTGTTGTAATAGATTCTGGCATAGTATAAATCTTTGTTGGAATACCACTTTCATCTATTACACGAACACTTATATCAGCATAAATATTATCTTCTGCTAATACTCTTACTTTAGCGGTACCTAAAGATAAAGCTGTAACCACTCCTTCTTTATTTACACTTATAATATTACTATTACTAACTTTATAAGATAATTTTGATCTATCATATTCATTTGGAGTAACCTCTGGAGTTAACGTATAATTATCTCCTTTCAAGATAACAAGTTCCCCTTTAGGAAGAGCAAGACTTGTTATTTCTATTCCTCCTGCAACATTAACATAACATTGTTTAGTAAGTTTAACTCCATTAGATCCAATATAACTTACAATAATACTTGCTGTACCATTATCAATACCTTTAACAGTACCACTAGCATCAACAGTAGCAACTTTAATATTACTACTATAATAAGTTAATTTAGCGTTAGTATTATCACTTACATATGCATTTATTTTTTGTATTTCATCAACATTAATATTTATACTTGGAGTATCAATGATTAGTACTTCTTGTGTACTCTCTTTTTTAGGTTCTTCTACTTCTTTATTATCACTACTTGTAACCATAATTAAAAACACTATTACAATAAATGCAAGAATACCATAAATAATATAATTAAGTATATTCTTATTAATCATAGAACACCTCAATTTTATTATAGCAAAACATAATAAAAAAACTAATATTTTATATATTAGTTTTTCTTATTTGACATTATCTAACTTTATTAAGTCTTTCAAGCATACGACGCTTTTCATCAAGTCTTCCTTTTGTGTCATTTATGCTTTCAATTATCTTATCTAAAGATTGTGTTGCACTTAATAAATCTTTATCAGCATCTTCAAATGCTCTTGCTAATTCTCTATCCATTTGTTCTTCTTCAGCAAGTAATTCGTTTTGTTGAGCTTCCAAGTCAGAAGTTTTTTCTTTAATCTTATTAATCTCAGATATCTTAGCAGCAAGTTTATCAATATTTTGTTCTTGATTATTACTACTATCAAGTCCATTTGCTAAGTAACTATCAAGGCGACGACTACTAATATCATCAGCAGTTACTCTTGGTGCTGGTTCACTATAAATAGGCATTGTATCTTCATGAAGTTTTGTTCTACTCATAGTAACTTCTTCACGTACTGGTTCAACTACTGGTTTAACTTCTGCTTTTTCTTCAATAATTGGTTTGCTAACAATTTCTACTGGTCTTTCAACAGCAACAGAAGAAGAATATTTAACAGAAGCTGTTTCTACAACTTCACCAACACGTAATTTCTTAGCACCCTCAGCAAGAGCTTTTTTAATATCATTGAAGAATACTGTCATATTATGTTTTTCTTTAATTTCTTTATATGACTCAGCATCATTTTCTTTTGGCTTTGTTAAGGTTTTTAAAAACTTATCATAAATGCCATTAATAGCATTAAACTTATTACTACCTAATTTTGCTCTTTTATTAGAATATAAATCTTGTGAACTAAAACGAGAAGTACTTACATTAAAATTTGGTCTTAATTCAATTGCATCCATTTTAATACCCTCCTATTCAGTCTTAGATAAATCACGAAGAACATCTTTAATACGTGCCCATTCGTTTTCATCAGAAACTGTTGTTAAAGTTACACTATCCCCGTTTCTAACAACATTCGAAATATATATAGTAACATTACCATTATCATCAACTTCATTTTTAGTATATATTACATATTCCTTATTGTTATCATTAAACTTAAATGTTAATAGTGTTTCTACTGTATCTTGAGTTCCATCAGGCATAGTTATTATCATCGTTTTATTATTATTCATACTTTTCATCCTCCCTTACATTCACCTAAAATAATTGTAACATACAATCGCTTATTTTCAAGATTTTTTGACGATTTTTAACAAAAAATACTTGCATTTATAAGCACATTCTTTTGATAAATATTTATCTTTATTACGAATGTCATTTATTTTATTGAATCTTTTATTATTCTTTTCACAAAATCCTTTTAATCTTAATTTATTATAGGCATAATCACCTAAAATATAGTCATAATCATAGAAGTAATCAGTATATTTTTCCGTAAATTGTTCTTTATCAAAACAATCTCCATTATCTTCTATAAGTTCATATTCATGTTCTTCTACTACAATTTTTTTCATTTATACTCCTTTGTATATGCACCCTTTTGTAATTGATATTTTTCTAAATTACTTTGTGAGTTCCATGTCATATACCCACCTTTAAGACCAACTTCATAAAGGCCATTAATTTGGTCTGTTAATTTTTCACCATTATAAATAACTTTGTTACTACTCCAGTATGGTGGATTATATGCTGTAATCCATGTTCTAGCAATAGCTGGTGTTTGTATTTCTGTTTGCCTTTCAGCTGCTGTTTTACCCCAATTCTTCATTGTGTTATACGGATTCTTCCAATAACTTGAATCATTTTGATTAAAATGATCTACATATGGCATAGCACTAATTACATCAACAACATTAGATATTGCTGGCCAGTACTGTCCATATGCTGTTACATAACCCCATGAACTTTCTCCAAACACATCAGCAGACACATAAACATTATATTTATGTAATATATCTGTTGCATACATCAAGAATCTTTGAATAGCTTGAGCTTTAGTTTCATTATATTTATTTAAATAATCTAGAGTAGACTCTATTTTTTGCATACGATCTGGGAATCTTACATAATCAAATTGAATTTCGTTAAAGCCCATTTCTGTTACTGCTTCAATTGCAAGTCCTACATTAAATTCCCATACTCCACGTTGAAAAGCACTTGGCCAATATGCGCTACTATATTTAAGAGGACTTCCATTTTGAGCAATAGCATACTCCTTATGATCTGCTATAAAATAATCATCTTTAAAAGTTGTAATACGACCTATTACATAGAAACCAGCATCTTTAATTTTCTTAATAGCAGATTTATAACCATCTAAACTATTTTGAGCCCATTTATAACTTGTTGGAGATACTTCTTTCATAAATGGAGAAGCATAACCTGTTACTCCACTATCTTTAACATCAACAACAAAAGCATTAATTTTTGTTGTTTTAGCATATTCAATATATTTATCGACATTACTAATTACTGCTTTAGTACCATTTAGGTATAGGGCATATACTTGATCAGGCATTTTGTTATTAGAGAAATTTGGTTTTTCTACAGGATAATAATCAAGGGTGGCAGCATCTCCACCACCATATTTATTACCTCTTCCTTTATGAATAGTATATTTACCATTTTCATCATAATT
>JAEEGL010644278.1_pt1 | contig 18017 bp, 51 predicted proteins | sample 9134231 | NCBI WGS metagenome assembly JAEEGL01 (sample SAMN16246548, study PRJNA631951) | gut metagenome | biome: gut microbiome; feature: rumen; material: fiber-attached | host: Bos | place: Iran: Karaj | collected 2018-10 | reverse complement strand
TTGTAAAAACTGTGGTTATAAATCTAACGATGACCGCATTGGAGCTATGAATCTGCATCGTATGGGAATAGAACTATTAGTACCTGATGCAGTTGCTACGGAGTAAATCTCTGTAGTACAGGTACGTGTCAACGTGCCTATGATGTAACGCCACTTTTAGCAATAATGCTAAACGACTAAATGTGGAAGGAGCAATCCGTCATACCACAGGGCAGTTACAAGCTCAGACCTCTAAGGCGTTAGCCGTAGGTCTGGGTAGTTGACAGCTTTGGTATGTGAAGCCGTCAGAGTACGGAGCAACTATAAGGAGTAGAGACATATTAAAGCGAACTTTGCAGGAGGCACAAATGAACAGAGTAAGATGTTTTCTGAGTGGTGGTTGTCGATTCAGAGATGAAGATACGAAAGTCTATATAGATAAAAACAATATTTTTTTTATGATAAAAGTATGTTGTAAATGTGGTAAGAAAAAGATTTACACAGTTCCGTTTGAGGATTTATTGGATGTGTTAAATGGAAAATAAAAGGAAGGATAATTATGGGAGTAAAATGGAAACATTTTAAAACAATATGTAAACATAAAATGGTTGTTTATCAAGAATGCAAATCTTGTGGCATATTATGGCAAGGTATTACACATGATTTATCAAAGTTTAGTGCTATAGAATTTTTTGCATCTGCAAAGCATTTTCAAGGAAACAGAAGTCCTATTGAGGCAGAAAAAGAGGCTTGCGGTTATTCTATGGCATGGTTGCATCACAAAGGTGTAAATAAACATCATTGGGAATGGTGGACGGATTTTGATAATAACGGAAATATTATCGCAAATAAAATGCCATCAAAATATGTTATAGAAATGGTCTGTGATTGGATTGGTGCAGGTAAAGTATATAGCAATGCAAAATGGACACAAGATGAACCGCTTAATTATTTCAACAAAGTAAGAAAAGGAAGATATTTTCATCCAGAGACAGAAAAGTTAATTGTCTATTTTCTTGAAATAATAAGAGATAAAGGTCTTGATGAATTTCATAAAGTATGTCAACAGGGTTATCCTTTATTAACAGATTATGACGGAGAATACATTCCATAACCGTTTATTAAGTTGCTATTTTGCAAACTGAAACAACAGGAGGTTTAAAAATGACTAAAACAGAAGCGGCTGATGAATTGGAATTTTTTAAAGGAACACTTCCGAAAGAGCCGCCAGAAGAATGTGATTATCTTGATGAATGGTATTATTTGCATGAAAAACTCATAAGCGCAATCAATATGGGGATAGAGGCTTTACTTGAGAAATAGCAACTACTTGCCTTTTAGTGTAATATTTTAGGGGAGACGCTTTGTGTGAAAATGTAGTGAGGTATTAGAGAGGTATTGTTATGGCGGAGAGTGTAGGTGGATGCCCGTACATGGTGAAGCTGTGTGGCATACCTGTATGTGGTCTCAACGTTATGCCATGCGCGAGTGTCAGTCAGAAAATGTGTGAAATGGCAAAACTAAATAAATCAAAAAAGACGAAAGTGAAAACTAGACATAAAGCGGAAAAATCTACACCTTTGATAATTGTAGATGAATTTGTAGAAAAAAGTGAATAATAATATTGACAATGTTACCCTTTTAGGGTAACATTATTTTTGTATAAAGGACTTTGAAAGGAGTAGTTTAAGCGATGAGAATGAGAAATGATACCAGATTGAAACAATTGCTTAATAAATACGATGTAACACAACAGTCCTTTGCGGATATGTTGTGTGTTACAAGATACACTGCTTGGAAAATTATTAATAATAAAAGACCTCTTAGGTCTGATGAAATAGTGAAAATTTGTGAAAAATTTAATGTTTCGGCAAATTGGCTTCTAGGACTAAACGAGCTGTCAAATCCTTATGACGTTGAGGTTCTTGACAAGATAATAGTAAAAATTAAAGCCATGTTCCCGCTATCGGGAAAGTGGATGTATGATGAAGGATATGAAACAGAACATGCAGTTTGCGAAGTATTATCTGATGTATTAACAACTATTGATAAATATAGGATGAAAGGTGGAAACAAGAAATGACAAGAGAAGAAGTAAAGAGTTGCATAGGTACGATAGAAATGTTACAGAGATTGGCATACAACATTCACGGAGTTATGGACGTGATAGACGCGGATAATTGCAAGAAGATTATCAAGGCACTAGAGCAAGAGCCTGTACTTGAAAAAGACGGAACACTTATTGTAACTACCGAGCATTATAAAAATGTTGATAGAGTGCTTGTACAATATGGCACAAACGGAAGCCTGTTTTATCAAGACTGAAAGCCGCAGGAAAGGATGACGAAGGATGACAAGAGAAGAAATGTGGAAAGAGTTTAAAAATCAACTCATAAGAGAAACACGCACGCCAATCACTGTAAGTTATGACGTGTCTGAAAAAATAACAAAATCAGCTATTGAAACGATTGTTGCAAAATGGAAAGAACGATTAGAACTAGAATCAAGTAGTTCGGAAAAACAGAACAAGTCAGAAATTCCGACAGGTTCAGTTGCTAAGAATAGTTTGAGAGTTGATTGCATATCAAGAGAACAAGCCAAAGAAGCTATAAGGGATAAATTTAAGGACTTGCCTTCAAGAGTAGAAATCAACACCATATTGAATGAATTACCCTCAATAACACCACAAGAACCTAGTTGGATTCCTGTTACTGAGAGATTGCCCGAGGAAGGACAATTCGTAATCGTTTCTTACCCATATGACGCATCCGATTATAGTCGCAAGCGTGTTATGACAGCATGGTATCACAAGGAATATGGTTTTACGTGCGGCATAGCAGATGCATGGATGCCGTTACCCGAAAGCTACCGAGGTGATAACAATGGTAAATGATAAATTTTTAGAAAGTGAGAAGGAATGAAAGAAATATTAGATGTAGTTCATAAGACGATATATCAATTTTTTGATGTATGCGGTGATAAAGAAGAAATACCTGTATCTGATAAAGATAAGTTGTTATTAGAGGTCAATAAGGCTATATGCGATAATCTCAAAGCATTAGAACAAGAGTCTATTCTTGACAAGATAAGATATGAGGTTTTGGAATATATTGATGATATAGATATCGCCTACGAGATATGTGATATATTCGATAAATACAGTGTAGAAAGTGAGGTAGAAGATGGAAAAGCGTGAATACATATTAAGAGAAGAAGCGTTATCACATCCGTTTGCTAACGGTAAATATGACCGCAAAAACGCAAACATAGACTTTATATTAGGGTGCGAAAGCTATAAAGAATGGTTAGAAACTTTCCACGCTTTTACCGAACAAGATATAGTAAAGCATGTTCTTGAAAAGATAAGGGCAGAGATAGAAGAAGAACGAGTGCATGACGATTGGGATTTCGGTCAAGAGATTTATTATAACAAAGCGATAGAAGATGTATTGCAGATTATTGATAGATACAAGTCAGAAAGTGAGAATGCATGAAAACATATAAAGTCAAGTTAATAAAAGAGTATATAAAAACGGCAGATAGTAAAGAAGAAGCTATTGAAGGGGCTAAATTTGAGTTTGACTATTCAAATGATAGTTCGTTTTGCCAAGAGTGGGATAAAATTCAATACAGAGAGTTAAAGGAAGTGAGATAGATAATGGGAACGGCGATTAATGAAGCAATAACAAGATACAAAAGCAATGCTGAGTATGAACGCGCACATGGGAATTTACAAGGTTACTTAGAGTTTAGACAGCTTGCGAAGTGGTTAGAAGAATTAAGGGCATATCGAAATATGTATCATGCAGAAAATATTGATAATTGTTTAAGGGAAAAGGTAATAGAAAAAAAGGAGCATAAACATGAATGACTTTGATTGGGGCAGAACCTTTGGAAGATTCTTTATATCATGGATAATAAATGATAATTTTTGCGGGGTAGCTATAAGAATTGGTAGAGAGCGTGCAGATGATGCTTGTTGCGGAGTTGTTCATTTTACAATACAGATAGGATACGGACAATTCACTATAGGTATTGCAGATAAGGAGTTATAGGGAATGGGAATGACTGAATATCAAATAGAACGACAAAAGATTTCATTAAAGCCGTGTCCTTTCTGTGGCGGAGAAGCAAGACTAAAAAAGCACCCAAAACTAGAACAGACATGGTATGTTCAGTGTAAGAATTGTGGAATAAGAACAGCAAATAGTGTCCAGATGCCATATCAATCATGGAAAGATGCTATGAAATATCCTGTTAATCAGTGGAATGTGAGGTTTGAAGATGGGAATGACAATTGATAAAAGTGGCTATTATTCTAGTTTGACACCAGAGTTTACTCCGAGTTGCACAATAAAATCTATTTCACCATTTGTAAATAAGACATTAGAGCCTGCTCGGAAATTCAAATATGCTTCACAAAATAATGAATATGAGGTGATAGAAGATGGGAATGACAATTGATGAAGCTATTAGACGGATAGACTACCATAACTATATACATCAAAGAAGAGAACCAAGAGCAATTTATATAACCGAAGCATTTAGAATAGCAACATCTACCATGCGCAAATATCAGAAGATAAAACAGATTATAAAAGACCATGATAATGACAGAATACCCGAAGATTATTGGTACATAGATAAAATTAAAGAGGTAATAGAATATGGGAATGACAATTGAAGAAATCAACAAGGAAATGTGTTTTGCAAAAATGGTTATTGGAGTAATTGACAATGTAAAAGTACCAATGCTGATGTACGACGAAGAGAAGGCAGTAACCAAAAAGGCATTGCAGAAATACGTTGATGAATTAGAGAGCGAGTTAAGGGGTAGATAGAAGATGGGAAGATTGATTGATATTGATGTATTATTCGATTATTTTGGGAATGATGCGATAGACGAAACCACTAGAAGTAATATTGAGTATTTTGTAAGTGAAAAAGGAACAGTAGAAGCAATCTCAAAAGACGAATACGAAAACCGCTTAAGGGCGGATATGTTTGCTATGCTTACTGAGATACAATTGGAGATTGAGGAGCAATCACTTACTCACAGTGAAGATAATATTTTAAGCGAATGGGGGCTAGGGTATAACCATTCTGTTGAAAGATGCGGTGAGCTTATTCAAACTAAAATCAACTCATTAAAATCGGAAAGTGAGGCAGAGGATGGGAATAATGATTGATGGATTAATTACTTTTTGCGAAGAAAAAGAATACAATCACAGAGTAAGCTGTAAACGAAACGATGATGCAAGCGGATATACGCGCAGTAAAGATAAGAATATTAGAACGGCGTTTGCAATACGAGAAGAGGAATATGGTGACTTTTATAAGCAAATAGCAGATATCATGCGTAAGTATAAGAAGATAAAACAGATACTCAAAGAGCCTTGCATTATTCCAGAGGGATGTTATCCAATGCTTAAGAGAATTAAGAGAGAGGTAGAAGATGAAAAAGGTGATTGATGATAATACTAAACAGCGATTATTAGATAAATTATCAGAAGAATCAATAATGGTAATCGAAACGGCTTATGTTTATGCCAAAAACTATGTTTTGTACGGAGCAGATATTACAAAAGCATGGACTACCGCAGTACAACAGGCATCTGTATTAGCACGAGTTAGGGCAAAAGCATTTATGGAAGCCTATGATTCTTTTAAAAAAGATTACGAAAATCGCTTAAAAGAGGATTTGGTGGCTATGCTTACCGAGATACAATTGGAGATTGAGGAAAATTCATACCCAGAAAAGGTGTATGGGGATGAGTACGGTATTAATGAGATTATTTCGACAGATGGTATTTATCAGCTTATTCAAACTAAAATCAACTCATTAAAGTCAGAAAGTGAGGAAAGAAAATGACAAGGGAAGAAGCAATACTGTGGCTAAACGAAGAAATACGGACTTGGGAGAATGAATGTCAAAGCAAGCACCCTATAAAAGAAGCACTTTATATGGCGTGTAAGGCATTAGAGCGAGAGCTTAATACATGGAGCTTGGATGATGCAAGAGAAGATTTTATGCATGATGTTTACAGCATACTTAATTTTCTTCCAACAAATGACGAAGCTAATCAAATTATAGATAGTTTTGATATGGTTACAAGCGGTATCGAGCAAGAGCCTAGATGGATTCCTGTCACTGAGAGAACGCCCGATAAAGAAGGACTATATCTCGTAAGCGTGAAGAACGAACACTTAAGAAGCTACTCAAAAACTTGTTGGTATAGTAATAAGAATTGGTTTGCTCGGCAGGATGTAGTCGCATGGCAACCTTTACCACAGCCTTACAAGGCAGAAAGTGAGTGATAAGGAATGGCAAAGCGTGAATTTATAGAAGCGAGAGAAATTGTATATGTTAACGCACCGATATCACCTATATTACAAGGAGATAGCGTTCACTATGAGGATATAGCATTTAAAGCTCAGATAGGGCGTATTCGTACTTTTTCCGAACAAGAGATAGTAAAGCCCTATCTTGACAAGATAAGAGCTGAAATCATTGAGTTAAGGAGCAGACAGAATGTGGGAGTGCTTGACTGTTTAGATATCATTGACAAGTACAGAACAGAAAGCGAGGATAAGACGAAATGACAAGAGAAGAAGCTGAAAAGTACGCTGAAAACATGACATACCGCGAAGCAATTTACAACCTTATGCAAGCTAAATCAGTGCCGTACCGCAAAGCTACATTTATCAAGGTCAACGAGTTGCTTAATGAGTTAGAACAAGAGCCGTTTATGAATAAGGCTTGTGTATCAAACAAAGTCTGCGAACATGATAAAGAGGTTGTTCTTGACAAGATAAGAGCTGAGATAGACAAGACAAGAAAAATGTATTTTGATATGAATGATATTGATTGGGTAAATGGTTGTGATTATGCATTGTCTGTGATTGACAAGTACAAGGTAGAAAGTGAGGGTGAGGAATGGCAAAACGTGAATTGATAGATAGAAAACAGGCTGTTGAAGTTGTTTCAAATGGTTTTGACCGATGGCATATGATAAACCTTTTAGCATCACAAGAAAGCGTGCCCACAATCACCGAACAAGAAATAGCAAAGCCCCTGTTTGACGAATTTAAGAAAAAACTGTCAAAGTGGATGTACCACAACAGCGAGTCAGTATGTGGTGATAGCATGATAGATATTGACTATCTGGAGGGGCATATTGACGAGATGCTTTATGAGATGGGAATAATTGGAGAGGTAGAAGAATGACAAGAGAAGAAGCAGTAAAAGAGATAGAAAAGGCTTTTGAACCTGCCTTTGCGAATTACATCATCACAGCTCTTGCAGAGGGCGCGACGGTATCGGATAAAGAACCGTTTAAGCCTATGATAGAGATAGACCTTTATTCAGTAATCAAGCAGTCATATATTGAACGGGAAGTGCTTGACAAGATAAGAGCCGAGATAGAAGAGTACAAATTAACTATTGATAATGCCATATCGGAAGATGAGTTAAAAATTGAAGGTATGAAAGAAGCCTATACAGATTGCCTTGAAATAATTGACAAATACAGAGCAGAAAGCGAGGAGACATGAATTGCGTATCAGAAAAATGTAAACATGTAAGATGGGAAGTAGTTAAAGATGATAGGCTTGAATATTTTAGCCATATGCTATGCCCGTATTGTGAACTAGGGAAAACAGTATCTTATCCATTTGGAGATAATGGTAAGAGGAATATTTGTGAATGCTATGAACAGGCAGAAAGTGAGAGATGAGGAATGGAAGAATATGTAAACAAAAAAGAGGTTTTAGAACTGATAAGAAGATGGTGGAAAACAACCGTGTATGTAAGCAGAGAACCTGTCGTGGTAAAGGCAATTAACGAGTTACCTACCATAAAGGCTGATGACGGATATTGCCCAGAGTGCGGAATTAACTTAGAAAAGGTAGAAAATGAGGAAAAATAAATGGCAGACATAGAGTTAGTAATTAAACTATCCGAAGAAGAATATAAATACATTAAGGGAATGCAATTCTGCATTCTTGGTATTAGAGGCGGAAAAGGACTGTTGAACAAAATTTTAAATGCGGTTAGAACAGGCACGCCGCTTCCTAAAGGGCATGGAAGAATTGCTGATGTTGATAAAATGTTAGATGAAATGAGAGCAACAAGAACTTATGATGTTTTATTTGCGTTAGAGCGAGTAGAGCCAATCATAGAAGCAGATAAGGCGGAAAGTGAGGAATAAGGAATGCAGATAGTAATTAACATATCAGAAGATTCTTATAAAGCAACTTGTAATGGATATATGTTACCACCAGATGTTGAGAACGTAGTGCAAGGAATTAAGAACGGTACACCACTTCCTAAAGGGCATAGAGGATTGATTGGTGTGCAGGATGCTGTAGATAATCTTATGGAGTATAAAGAAATTGGCATATTTGGAAATCATGACAAGCGAACCATACTCGGATGCATTGATAGAATTGAAAATCATGTAGAGCCAATTATAAAAGCAGATAAGGAGGAAGCATGACATATTTAGAAGGATTGGACAAAGTAATGGAAGCTATGAAGAAACGTGATTTAGACCAAAATGCTCAACAGACAGTATATTTTGGGTTAATTACAATGCAATTAGCGACAATAGCAGATGAACTGGCTAGAATGAATAGCAGTGTAAAAAGTAACAATGAGATACATTGTGCTTGTACAGACGAGGAGATATCAAAGTCTTTTATGGAAGATGTGTCGGCTGTAGAAGAACAATTACCTAAACAAGCTGATGATGAAATTGTTCATATTGGGGATGAAATCTATTCAGAACTAACCAATAGTAAAGCAGTGGTTCAGCACATAGACGCTTGGAACAGATATGAGTGCTTCATGGATAATGGAAGCCAGTTTATTATAGACAAGCATACATTCAATGACTATTGGGTCAAAACTGGTAAAAGCTACCCACAGATAGCCGAAGTATTGAGGCAGATGAATGAGGTAAAAGAATGAAGATTATAATTTTAAATGCGATTGTACTAATATGCTTTACTATTTTAGCTGTTCATTTTGAGCATTGGTGGATTATTTTATTTGCGCTTTTATTTTTATTTTCGGAAAAAGGGAATCATTGAAGCAGATGAAGGAGGCAAGTAAGGGATGAACAGATGTGTTATAGATGCAAATACCAATGAGTTGATAGCTTATGTTTCAGATAGCCACGACAATATAATCAAGGATGGATATGAGCTTATTGAATATGGATGTACTGAACCTATTTTTCAAGATGTAAATGGGAAAGTATATGTAAAAACTAATGCTTTTGGAATTGATTTAAGCAAATAAGGAGGCATGAATGTATTTAATGGCGATAACAATAGTAATAGTAGTTGTGATAATCGGAGTGGTAGTATTAGGTATAACATATATAGCATCAAAAAATGAAGTTGAACTAAAAAGACTTGAAAGAGAAGCTGAAATTGCAAAGAAAGCTTTGAGTAATGATGTTGTTAGGGTAAAAATACATGATATTGATATTCCCGCTCCATGGAAAAGACAGGGAGACCTGTTAAAGTATTCAGATTCGGAGTGGGATGCATACCAATTAGGCTTTCGCAACGGAGTTGTAAAAGCAAAAGAAGAAGCGAAGAAAATTGTACAAAACACTAGACAGGAATAAGCCAATGAAAATCTGATAATGAAGATTTTAAAGGAGGGTAAAATGAGCGGAGGAAGTTATAATTATATATACAGCAGATTAAGATGTGAATGCGGAAACCAAATGTATGATGCTGAAATGAATGATTTGATAGAAGATTTGTGTGATGTACTACATGATTTAGAGTGGTGGCAAAGCGATGATATATCAGAGGATGACTATAGGGAAACACTTACGAAATTCAAAGCTAAATGGTTTAATGAAAGTAGAGAAGTAAGGTTGAAGGGCTATATAGACGAACAAATAGGTCTCGTAAGAGAGAAGCTATATTCTTTAATTGGGGTTTCTGAAACAGCAGAAAGTGACATGTAATATTTAGAAATAATGGAAGAAACGTGTTGACAATGTTGCCCTTATAGGGTAACATTGTTTTTGTAAAGAAGTCTTTAGTATAACGAAAGGAGAGCTGATATGACAAACAAAGAACGCGATGAACTTAGGAAGGTTCAAGAAAATGAATTTTTTGGATTGATGGGTGGAAATGAGACTGAACTTCGCAAAGCATTTCGTGAAGTAAATAAATTTATTGAAATCGCGCAGGAAGAAACAGATATGAGTAGATATGAAGTTTTAATGTTTCTGGCTACGATGATTGGTGCAGGAATAAAAAAGATGTAAGATTTGTAGGTATTAAATCGGTCAAAAGAAAGGCGAAAAGAAATGAGTGAGAAATTGATAGTGACATATGATAAATCACAAGAAGATGTTCCTGTGTTGGTGGTTGGAAGAGAAGGATATGGCTTTGGCTTTGACGCTCCAATAAATATTGTAAAAGTAATCACGGGAGATAAGGCAGAACAGATGTATAGAAATTTAGCTCTAAAAGACGCAGATTTTATGGCAAAAATAGTAGGTAAGCCATGCGATGAGGAGAAGGTAAATGAGTGAAGCTAAAAATGTGAATGAAATGCTTGTTGAAATGTTTTTTGATATTGATAAAAAGCGTAAAGAAACTGAATATATGAATGACTGGAAGGATGGGTATAATTCATGTTTGAATGATATTCTTCAGTACATTCAAGAAAAAATAAATAATTAAAGGAAAGGATTGAAAAATGAGTGCAAGCAAGAAAGAAATTATGAAAGACCTAGTATATTGTAGAGAATCGCTTGATAGAATTATCGAGTTTGCAAAAAGAGAGCTAAATGAAACGTCAGTTTTCTTTTATGGAAAACGTACCGTTATTCAGTCGGATATCATAAAGCTTAGAAGAGAACTTAATGAAGTTAGACGTAAGCTTGATGGTGATTTTTAATCAATGAGGAGTGATAATAATGGATATAACGCAAGAGCAAATAGATGACGCAATTAATAATTGCGAGTGGAAGAAAGATTGTCATGGAGTTACTGTTTGCGGTGGCGAGTTAGGTGCTTGCGTAAGAATAATCGAAAGCGGTAAATGTCCTATTCTGAGAGAGTTGTTTGCGAAAAGATAAGATAGGAGTGAATGCGTAATGGATTTTGAGAAGTTCGTTAAGTTAATAGGATGCGCTGTGGTCTCTATGTTTATTTTGCTCATACCTGTTGTATGTGCTTTGTCATGGGCGCTAGGATGGAACAAAGGAATGAGAGTGTTTTCTTCTAGTTTAACAGGTGTACTATATGGGAATGTATTAATAGTGTTGAACAGGCATCTCGATGCTGATAAGTAACTAAATGTAATAAAGAGGTTTGAATGATAAGAATAATTATAGGCATTGGAATTTTGATAATGGCAATAGCTATAACGAAATGGATTGATAATGATATGAATAAGAGGTGATAGTATGAAAAAGGGAATTATTATCTTGTTGATTGGTCTTCTGTTGACTGGTTGTAATCAGCGAATAGTTTGCAGTGCTACATATAATAAGGCTGTTATAGAAGGATATGGCGAGATTGAAATTTCAGCATGGGCGGTAGAAAATGGTGTGACTCAAGTGACGGATAAAGATGGAAAAACATATCTTACGCATTCATCAAATATAATATTAATAAGCGATTAAATAATTTGGCGACTCACTGAGAGTCGAAGTATTGGGAGGTAAATGACAGCTAAAGATAACTTATAAAAGTCTATAAGATATTGTTGAGTTTTATGAGTTATTGGTATAGAATAATATTGAAAGGAAGTGATGATTTTGAGTAAGTATTATTCTATACATGAATTTTCAAAAATTATAGGCGTGTCTGCACAAACATTACGAAATTGGGATTCAAATGGAAAACTTCATCCACATCATACTACAACAAGTGGTTATAGATATTATTCTGATGAACAACTCAACCAAGTAATGAACGTAAAACCTAAAACACGCATTACAATCGGATATTGTCGTGTTTCCAGTCATAAACAAAAAGATGATTTAGAGCGACAGATTGAAAATGTAAAAACATATCTTACGGCAAAAGGACAACCGTTTGAGATAATAAGTGATATTGGTTCTGGTATTAACTACAAGAAAAAAGGACTTCAAGAACTGATTAAACGTATATCTCAAAATCAAGTTGAAACGGTTGTTGTTTTGTATAAAGACAGGCTTTTACGATTTGGTTTTGAGTTAGTGGAATATATAGCTTCGTTATACAATTGCGAAATTGAGATTATTGATAATACTGAAAAATCTGAACAGCAAGAACTTGTTGAAGATTTAGTTCAAATAATCGCAGTATTCAGTTGTAAGTTACAAGGCAAACGAGCTAATAAAGCCAAAAAACTTGTTCAAGAATTGATTCAGGAGGAAGAGAGCGATGGTAAAAGCCATAAAAGTAATGCTCATACCAAACAACGTGCAAAACACTAAGATGTTTCAGTACGCAGGTGCGGCAAGATTTGCTTATAACTGGGCTTTAGCCAAGGAAAAGGAAAGCCATGAAAAAGGCGGTAAATTCATATCAGATTCGGAATTAAGAAAAGAATTTACTAGGCTTAGAAATTCTGATGAATATTGTTGGTTACTAAATGTTTCAAACAACGTAACCAAGCAGGCAATTAAAGACGCTTGTACAGCCTATAAGAACTTTTTCAAAGGTATTTCTAAGTATCCTAGGTTTAAGGTCAAAAAGAAATCAATGCCTAAATTCTATCAAGACAACATTAAGATACAGTTTAGTGGTACTCATGTTAAGTTTGAAGGATTTTCTTCAAGCAAGAAAACTAATAAACAAAAACTAAATTGGGTAAGACTTGCAGAGCATGGACGTATTCCTACAGATGTTAAGTACATGAATCCGAGAATATCTTTTGATGGACTTAATTGGTGGATTAGCGTATGTGTAGAACACCCCGATTGTAAAGAAAATCTTAATAATGATGGAATTGGTATAGATTTAGGAATTAAGGATTTGGCTGTATGTTCAGATGCCAATAAATATATGAACATAAATAAAAGCCAGACAGCAAAGAAACTAGAGAAGCGCAAACATAGATTACAACGCAGAGTATCTCGTAAATATGAACAGAACAAGAAAGGAGAAAATTACTGTAAAACTCATAATATAGTTAAGAACGAAAAACTTTTATTACAAGTAAATCACAGATTAACCAATATCCGTAAGAACTATCTGAATCAGACCACATCTGAGATTGTAAATCGAAAACCAAGATTTATATGTATTGAGGATTTAAATGTTAGTGGAATGATGAAAAATAGACACTTATCCAAAGCAGTACAGAATCAGGGCTTTTATGAATTTCGTAAGCAGCTTGAATACAAATGTAATGATAATGGTATTCGACTTATTGTAGCTGATAGATTTTATCCATCGTCAAAACTTTGTAGCTGTTGCGGAAATATTAAAAAAAACTTGAAATTATCTGACAGAATTTATAGATGTGAATGTGGAAATATTATTGATAGAGATTTTCAAGCATCCCTAAATTTGAAAGTTTATGGAGAACAATTTGCAAGCTAACACATAAAGTTAATGCAAATATGTACGGATACGTTAATTCGGAATTTACGCCTATGGAGAGTACAAGAACTTGTGAGTAGATAGGTATTCATACCGTCAAAAGCATACTCATCGAAGTAGGAATGAAACATAAGAGTTTATAACTTTTTATAAGTTTTCAGTAACGGAGATATGAGTAACTATAATATTGATTTTTCTAAGGTTTTTAATAGCGATTGTCTTAATTACACTTTCTGCGCTCCTGCGGAGCAATACGAAAGCCCGATAACCTTAATACGCAAAGAGGTAGAAAACGCCTATAATTCGTGGGTTGAGGATAATGTCTTTAAAATGATTTCATCAATAAATATAAAGGTTGATAGAGATGAACTTATTAAGGCTTTGAAGTATGATAGACAGCAATACGAGCATGGTTACAATGTAGCAAGTTTGGAATTTCAGAATAAAGCATTAGATGCTATGTCTAAAGTTTCATTGGCTGTCTATAATTCAGACAATCCGCAGTATAAAAAGGCTATGGAAGATGCACTATCCATAATGAAATCCGTATGGCTTTCGGAAGATGGTAGGGGAAATGAATGAGTATATTAAAATATTACGTGGATAAGATTATAAGCGAAGAAAAAATCATGGGTAATGGTAAGAAGGGCGCTGAATTTTATCGTGTTACCGCAATTATTAGATGCGGTGAAAAAAGAAGCATGATTGATGAATTATTTATTGCAAAGGAGTGGGAAGAAATAAAGGAAAAGGGTTATTATTTTAGTTAAAGGGGCATAAAAGTGTGGATGATGATTTTATGATAGACGAGAATAGTATTATAGACAGAGCAATTCCTATTAAGGATTTGATAGCAATGTTGAAGTATGACGAAGAATGTGGTAAAGACTTAGTTTTCTTGTATAATATAGAAGACTACTTTAGAATGTTTTCGGATATATACACTAAGAAAAAGATGTACTCAAGGAGAGCTTGCAGAGCAAGATACATAGGAGGAGAAGATGAGCAACGTAGACCATCCTGCACATTATAATGTAAAAGGAAAGAAAGAATGTATTGATGAAATGGTTGATGATTTGGGTCTGGAAATGACAATCTCGTTCTGTTTGACGAATGCTTATAAGTATTTGTACAGGGCAGGAGAAAAACAGGACAACCCTAAAGAGCAAGATGTAGCCAAGGCAAAATGGTATTATGAATGGGTTAAGAAAAAGCATAGTGATAATCCTTGTTTGCTCTCGAAGACGGAAACTAATAACTGGTTGGCATTAAGAAAAGCGTATGTTTATATAAAAGAGCGTTTGGAAGGAGCATAATTTGTACAAAAGAGTTGTTTTTCAAGGAATAGATGAAGCCATCGCTTATTTGAATAAAAACAGAATCCCTAAAGCAGATATCATAAAATTAGATACTGTGAAGGACGGAGCGTGGATATCGCCTATGGAAATTGCTGAGTTGATATATTACCAAGAAGAGGTGCAAGCATGAATAAGTATAGCAGTTTAAATGTTCTTAATAGAAAGAATTACATGACGGATGATGTGATAGGTGATGTTGCCAATATAATAAATGCGAAGGGCGGAAATCGCAGTCAAAGACGAAGATTAGAGAAGTCACTTGGCAAGGTTGAGACAATAATGGCTCATGCACAGAAACATCTTGATTATAAGGCGTATGAAGAGTATCAGAAAGCAGTAGATTCTAATTACATACATTTCTTTGCGTGTCTTGGCATGACGATGATAGAGGATTATAATTGGAAAGAGTCGGAAGACAATGAACATGGGCAGATAATGTCTTTATTTGAAAGAGTAAATAAAAAAATCGTAAAATATTCCAATATGGGGTATAATACAGAAGACATTGTTAACCGTCTTGAAGAGGTTACGGGAATAAAATTAATACCAGATGCGCATTAAAAAGATTGATAAATTGGAGGTACTGTGTTAATATGAGCAATGAAAAAGAAAAAGCTGAGTCTTTAAACGTATCTTATTTGGCTTTTGAAAGCTCACAAGCTAGAATGGAACGATTTGTAATGAAGTTATGGATTGTGATATTGGCGTTAATACTATGCCTTATAGCAACAAACATAGGGTGGATATGGTATGAGTGCCAGTGGCAATGCGTTCAAACAACTACAACTATTGATGCTCAGCAAGACGGAAGTGGTGTAAACATAGTCGGAAATGGAGATGTGATGTATGGGGCAAAAAGTGAAGATTACTCAAACAACAACAAGTAGAGAAAAGAAAAGCGACTCTAACAAAGGACAGATAGTGAGAGTCAATAAGGTAACTGGTGAACAGAAAGTTCCTAAAAAGAAGTAAAGGTTAGAGTAGCGAAAGCTACTCTTTTTCTTTGATAATAAAGGTAAACTGTAATATAATATTGAGAGAGCAAATGTTAGATTGAAGAAAAGAGGTAACTATGTCGGTAATAACACTTTCTTTTATGCAGAGATTTATGGGAAAACTAGATACTGCGATAAAGACTTTTGTTGAAGAAAAGCTAACGCCTATAACAGAGACTATAGAAAATACGACTCCCGATTTAATAATAAGAGCGGGAGAAAGCATCGAGACGGGTGCTGATGTAAATGATATGACTGTAAAAGGAGTGTTTTATATAGCGAGTGATTCAGATGCCTCTGAAATCGCTCATTTGCCTGTTGAGAAAAGTGGAAAATTTATTGTGGCTGAAACAGGAAACGGCGTTGTACAGATATTTATAATCAATGAAGACTCTTCTTTGTACATGAGAACTTATTCATCTGATTGGAATGCATGGGTAGGATATGCTACTTCTGATAAATTGCTACCCCTTGCGGAAGGCGCAGATGGTGAATATGTATTAACAGCTACTATTAACAACGGAACTCCTGTGTATTCATGGGAAACAAAAACTGGTGTGTGATGCTGTATAAGGAGGCTTCAAATGCAGTATGTGACTGATGAATATAAGGAAGAAATGAAGGAAAGATGGCGAGGACATACATCTGTTACTGCAAAGCTAAAGCTGTATAATCCCTACGCTCAAAAGAATGCTTCGATTTCATCTTCTTTTACGGGAAACGAAGAATTATTGTATAAGGATAGTCCTTCTTCCTATCAAGGCGTTGTAAGCACGGAAGATGATGGAAGCATTACATTTACGTTCGGGCAATATCACGAACTCAACATTGCGGGATTAACTCTTGTTTTTTCTGGAACATTGCCTTCGACTATAACTGTTACTAACGGAACAAAAAGCGATACGGTAGCTATCACTGAAAACCCGTTAATATATGATGAAGGGTTTATGTCGTCTCCATATATTAAAATAACCCCTAATAGTGGTAAACTTGCGTTAAAAACTGTTTACTTTGGAATTGAGCTTGAGTTTACTGACAAGCAAATCATTTCAACGACAAGAGATAATGCCGTAAGCCATATATCTAATAGCTTGCCAGTAAAGACGTTTACTCTTGTTGTGGATAACAGAAATCATTTGTTTAATAAGGATAACCCTTATGGCTATGCAGAGTATATTCAAGAACAGCAAATGATTGAATATAACTATGGTTATGAAATGTCTGATGGTTCTGTTTATACGATTAAAGGCGGCAAGGTATTTGTTAAATCATGGAATAGCGATGATTACCAAGCAACGTTTAATTGTATGGGGAAGCTGAATTTCTTAGTAGGGGATTACTATAAGGGGCAATATTATAAAGACGGTATTTCAGCATATGATTTAACAGAGAATGTTTTGATTGATGCAGGAGTAGAAGATTACGTCATTGATTCTTCTTTAAGGAAAACAGTTTTCTTTAATCCGTTGCCTATTTGCCCTTATAATGAAGCGTTGCAGATGATAGCAAACGCCTCAAGAAGTGTATTGTATGAGGATAGGGATGGAAATATTTGTGTCGTTAGCGGTACGAGAGCAGAGTATATAAAGGATATATTCTTTGAAGGTGCTACTCCATATTCTATTCCGTCAGCTATTTTTAATGATAATTCTTTGTACAATTATGCTGACGCAGAACATGAGTATGTATACGCAGATGGTTCGCTCTTGTTTTTGCCAGAGAATGAAACGTATCGACAAGTAGGTTATGTTTCTGACGAGATAGCTAATTCAAACGGAGCATTTACACATAACCATAAGATAGTTATGACGTTTAAAACGGAATTTGACCTTAAGAGAGTTTTCTTAAAGTTTGCGGTAGTTATTCCTACTTCCGTAACAGTTGTTTCAAAGAGGTCTGGAAGTGTAGTAAATACTCAGTCTTTGACGAATCTTAGTATCACAACTGTTTATTCTTATGATGGGGTTGTAGATGAAATAGAAATAACGTTCAATGGAGCATCACCAAATCAGAGGATTCATTTAAACAGTATCGAGCTTGATGGCGGTGTTAGGTATAATCTGACATACCATGAATTAAAGAATGTTCCTATGGTAAATGATTTAGAGCGGGT
>JAEEGL010362547.1_pt1 | contig 18017 bp, 12 predicted proteins | sample 9134231 | NCBI WGS metagenome assembly JAEEGL01 (sample SAMN16246548, study PRJNA631951) | gut metagenome | biome: gut microbiome; feature: rumen; material: fiber-attached | host: Bos | place: Iran: Karaj | collected 2018-10 | reverse complement strand
TGACGTCGCGCCTACGGCAGGACAGCATCTACCGCTCCGTGCAGATGGACCAAATGGAGGACAACCTGGCCAACATGCGCCGCAACGTCGTACTCGTGCGACAGCGGAAAGACAAGTTGGAGGTGCGCTCGGCCATCGACGGCGAACTGGGTCTGTTGGACGTGGAACTGGGTCAGAGCCTCACGCCGGGACAGAAGATAGGTCAAATCAACGACCTGCGCGACTACAAGGTGCAGGCCGAGGTGGACGAACACTACATCGACCGTTTCCGCCAGGGGCTGCACGCCACCATCGAGCGCGAGGGCGAGACCTACACGATGGTCGTGCGCAAGGTCTATCCCGAGGTGCGGCAGGGCAAATTTCGCGTCGATTTCCTCTTCACGGGCACGCGGCCCAGTCGGCTCCGCTCTGGCCAGACCTTCTACCTGAACGTCGAACTGGGACAGTCGGCCCAGGCGGTGCTCATCCCGCGCGGCACCTTCTTCCAGACCACGGGCGGCCAGTGGATATTCGTCCTTTCCAGGGACGGTCGCCATGCCTATCGCCGCCCCATCCGCATCGGGCGACAGAACCCTCGCCACTACGAGGTGCTGGAGGGCTTGGAGCCGGGCGAACGTGTCATCACAAGCGGATACGAGGCCTACAAGGACTATGAACAACTGGAGATAAAATAAGATATGGAAACACTAAGGAATATCTACTACATGGCTCGTCGCCATCGCACGGCGTTTGGGCTCAACCTCGTGGGACTCGTGGTGGCCCTGGCAGCTTTCTACCTGCTCGCGACGCAAGTGGTGTATAACACGCAGTACAACCGCAGCATACCCGATGCCGAACGCGTATTCCGCGTCGAGGCAAAGATGAACGAGGATGCCCCATGGAACATCAACACCAACCGGCCACTCTTAGAGGCCATATTCGAGATGCCCGAGGTGGAATCGGGGACCATCCTGCCCTCGTGGATAGACAAAACGGAATGGTACCTCAACGGTACCCCCGTATCCTATCCCCTTGGTCACCTACGCAACGAGGAAATGCTCCAGCCCTTCGGTGTGGACATCATCGACGGCAAGGGCACCTACGCTACGGACGAGTACTGCCTCATGATACCAGCCTCCATGGCACGACAGTTCTTCGACACCGAGATGGCCGTCGGTCGCATGCTATGGAACGGCAAGGACAGCCTCAGCGTGACGGCCGTCTATCGCGACCTACCCGACAACTGTTTTCTAAAGAATATGGTCTTCACCGGCATGGGCGACAAGGACAGAGACGACTTCTCGGAATGGTCGTCGCAGGGCTACCTGCGTCTGCTGCCCAGCGTGGATCCTGTGGGCTTCCGCGAAAACTTCCTTGCCAAGGCCAAACCCACTATCCGCAAGACCCTGACGGGCGAGGCTTACGAACAAAACAACTACGCCCAGATGTCCGAAGAGGAGAAGTCCAAGTTCGATGCAGAAATTGACAGCCAGTTCGAGGACTACTTCGGCGGCCTGCACATTCGAGTGACGCCGCTCACCGAGACCTATTTCTCCGGGCTTTCCTCCATCGACCGCGGCAACCGCACAGCCCTGTGGATGCTACGCCTGGCCGCCGTGCTCATTCTCGTCGTGGCCGCCATCAACTACCTCAACTTCACACTCACGCAAAGCCCCATGCGCATCCGTGGCATCAACGTGCGCCGCGTAATGGGTGCCCAGCGCCGCAGCCTCATGGTCTCCCTTGTGGGCGAGTCGGTGGTGCTCGTCGTGGGAGCCGCTGTGCTGGCCCTGGCTTTGGTGCAGTTTGCTACAACACTGTTGCAACAGACGGGACTGCTGAACGGTTCCGTTGCCCTCGACGCCCACCCGTGGCTCTGTGGCCTCTGTCTGCTCTGTGCACTTTGTGTCGGTCTTGCCGTCGGTGTGTACCCAGCCTGGTACGTCACCTCCTTCCAGCCCGCCTTGGCCCTGAAAGGCACGTTCGGTCTCTCGCCCCGTGGTCGCCAGTTGCGCACCGCGCTCGTCGCCCTACAGGTTTTGGTGTCTTTCATCATCTCCATCTACATCGGTATTCTTTGGTTACAAAGCCATTACATCTACACCTCCGACTACGGATTCGACAAGGACGAGGTGTGCTATGCCCAACTGCCATCAGAACTGATGCCCCGCAAGGAAGCCATCCGCTCCGAGCTCTTGGAGTTGGGCGGCGTGGAGGAAATCGCCTTCTCCAATTTTGCCTTAGGTACACAGACCGGCTACATGGGTTGGGGCCGCGGAGAGGGCGACAAAGTGATTACATTCACCTGTCTGCCTGTCGATTGGCGCTATCTGCGACTGATGGGCATCGAGATACTTGAGGGTCGCGACTTCCAGGAGCACGACGGTGATGTATATATCATCAACGAGGCTGCCCGACGGCGCTGGCCATGGGTGGAGATGGACAAGCCACTCATCGGCAACGACTTGAACGTCGTGGGCGTATGCTCCAACATACGCTATGCCTCCATCCACCAAGACCGCGACAGCGAGCCTGTAGCCTTTGTAATCCTGGGCGAGAAGTATGCCCAGTGGGGCGACCGCCTTGGCGTAGTGAACATCCGCATCGCCAAGGGCGTGGACAAGCGCGAGAAACGGCAGCAGATTCAAGACCGGCTACGCAAGATGAGTGGAACAGACGACCTCGACGTCCGCTTCCTCGACCAGCAACTCCAACACCTCTACGAGGAAGAGTTCCGCTTCATCCATCAGATACTCGCCCTGACCATCCTCACCCTGCTCATCACCCTCATCGGCGTATTCTGCCTCACACTCTTCGAGACGGAATACCGCCGCAAGGAAATCGGCATCCGTAAGATAATGGGCTCCACGTCGGGGCAAGTCATAAACCTTTTGCTCAGCCATTACCTGTGGCTCACACTCGCAGCCTTCCTCGTGGCTGCCCCAGTGGCCTACGCCATCGGCTCTCGCTGGTTGCAGAACTTCACCGAGCGCACACCCATTCACTGGTGGCTATTTCCTCTGGCCTTCGTCGGTGTGGGCGCAGTCACCCTCGGCACGGTCGCCCTACAATCGTGGCGTGCCGCCAATGCAAACCCGATAGATAGCATCAAGAGTGAATGATTCAATGATTCAATGATTGAATGATTGAATAATTGAATGATTCAATGATTGAATAATTGAATGATTAATTGATTGAATGAGAAAACCATGAACAGTTACTTCACCTTCCTATCACGAAACAGGCTTTACACCCTTATCGAGGCCTTCGGAATGGCCTTTGCTTTGGGATTCATCATTCTGCTCGTCGCCTACGCCAAGACGGAGTTCGACGTGGGCCGAAACATCCCGAACGCCAAGAAGATATATGTCTTGGGCACTGGCGACATGTATGGCATGACGCTGGACACGCCCGTCGAGTTCTTCCCCCAACTGCCCGAAATCGACACGTGGACACGCATCACGAATGGCGTGGAGCATGACGTCGTGGTTGGTGACGAATACTTCAACGTAAAGTCGGTGTACATCGACTCCACGTTCTTCCGCCTGTTCGACTACCACCTGACGGGCTGCAACCGCGAGCGCGTGCTGACGAACGAGGACGAAGTCATCGTCTCGGAGTCGTTTGCCCGCAAGGCTTTTGGCAACGAGCAGCCCGTAGGAAAGCGGTTGCAAGTTAGGGATAAGTCCTTCACCGTCTGCGGAGTCATGCAGGACTTCGCACGCAAGGATTTGTTCGAGCCTACCGACCTGTTCTTCAGCATAAAACTGGCCTACGACAACTACCAGCGCATGGACAACTTCGGGAACACGCAGACCTTCCTGACACTGAAGCCTGGGACAGACAGCGAAGCATTGGCAGATAAACTGCTAAAGAAGTATATGGCATACTGGCCGGAGTTCTATGCTAAAGACAAGAGTGCGGGAGCCATGCTATGGGGCTCGACGCTCACACCATTCAGCGAGGTATATTTCTCGACCACCGAAAACTTCAGCATAATGAAACGCGGAAACAAGTCGTTGGTCGAAGTCTTGCTGCTCGTGGCGTTCGTCCTGCTCGTTTCTGCCTGCTTCAACTACGTGAACCTCACCGTCGCCCTGACGGGAAAGCGTGCCAAGGAGATGACGATGCGCCGCGTCCTGGGCGAACAGGTGACGGGCATCCGCTTTCGTTATTTTAGGGAAGCCCTTATCTTCACGTCGGTTTGCTTCGTGTTGGGTGGTCTCGTCGCCGGTCTGTTCCATCCGCTGTTCGAGGAATGGCTCGCCACGACCATCCCCCTCCTCCCCGACGGGCAGATGCTGGCGATATGCGTTGCGCTCCTGCTCATCCTCACGCTGGTGTCCAGTCTGTTGCCTTCGGCTCTCGTGCTCCAGTTTAAGCCCTTAGACGTGGTGAAAGGAACTTTCCAACTGAAGAACAAGATGGTGTTCAGCAAAGTCTTCATCGTCGTGCAGAACATCATCAGCATGACCTTGATAGCCGTAGCCCTGACGATGACCTTGCAGATGCACCACCTCCTTACCCTGCCCATGGGCTACAAGACCGACAGCCTCATATTCGTTGAAGCTTGGGACCTCGGCTATAAGCCCGAGCAACAGGAGATTCTCCGTCGGCACCTGCTCTCGCTACCCCAAGTGGAGGCAGTGGGCCGGGCGAACAGCGTCCCTTTTGGAGCTTCGTACAACGGCATACGCGATGCTGAGGACAACAGGTCGTGGATTTGCTACTCTGCCATGGATACCACGGCCTTCCGTCTGCTGGGATTCCGTGTCGTGGAACAATACACCACACCAACCGACAGCCTTTGTTGGATAGACCGCGATACCCAGAAACGTTACAACGTCACAGAAACGCATCCTACCATCGACGGCAAAGACGGAGGGACAACAGGCGTGATAGGCATGCACCCACGATGGAGGGTGTGCGGCATCATCGAGCACTACCGCGCAGGAACGCCAAACTACACCCCGAAGTTCGAGGATGTACACAACGTGATTCAGCTTCTCTCCCCCGACGACTGGTCGTGGAGGCAAATCGTGAAGGTGAAAGGTGACCGCGCAGAAGCACTCGCGGCTGTAAAGAAGACTTGTCAGGAAACAACGGAGGAACTGACGGGGTACCCCAAGGAACCCTCCTGTACCTACATCGACGACCTGCTGCGCGACTCCCTCAAGCAGGAGCACAACATCATGCAGTTTGTCCTATGCTTCATGTTCCTCTCTATCCTGATTTCCGCCCTCGGACTTTTTGCCATGGCTTTGAACTACTGCGAACAGCACAGCCGCGAGATAGCCCTTCGCCGCATCATGGGTGCCTCTGTCCGTTCCTCGGCCTGGCATCTCTCGTGGCCCTTCATCTTGCTGTCGCTTGTGGCCATAATCATTGCTGCGCCCCTATGCGTGAAGGCCATGACCTACTATCTGCAGGACTTCTACTATCAGATACCCTTCCCCTGGTTCATCGTGGCACTGGCTGCCTTCCTCACCCTGTCCATTGTCGTTCTCTCCGTCTTTGGCCAAACGCTAAGGATAGCTACAAGGAATCCCATCGAGGGCATCAAGACAGAATGAATAACTGATCACAAATGAATATGAATAAGCAACACAATTGGACAAAGATTATGTGCCTGGCCGTCGGACTGACGGTGGGACTGGTGCTCATCGCCAAGGTGCAACTGGAACGGAACTACGACCGTTGCATCGTGGACAAGGAACACGTGTACGAGATATCCGAGACCTTCAAGAAACAGGGACAGGAGGCCGACGAGTACGGCTCCACGCCAGGTGGCGTCATCCCGGCACTGTGCCGCTATATCCCCGAGATTGTGGTAGGCACGCGCTACACGACGCAGTTCGAGGACGAGAAAATCACACTGGAGAGCGGCCAACGCTTCGGGTTCGAGCAGACGGTTTTGGCTGACTCGTGCTTCTTCGACATCTTCGGCACACGGGTGCTTCAGGGCGATGCCAAGAAGATTCTCTCTACGCCGGGCCAGTGCATCATCAGCCACCGACTGAGTGAACGGCTGGGCGGCAACATGGTGGGACAGACGTTCTGTTTCATGGCCTCGCCAGGCCGACCGATGACCATTGCCGGCGTGTTCGAGGACTACGATGAGAACTCGCGGTTCAACCGTTTGGATATCATCATGTCGCTGCCATCTATCGGCACATACAGCTATGACGGTACCAACAACCTGCTTGGCAACGACCGCTACCATTCCTATGTCCGCCTACGCCCGGACACCGACATGAAGAAGGTGAATGAGGAGATGGACGTGATGCTCCGCGAGCAGATGCCGTGGGACCAACTCAAGGCAGCGGGCATCGACGAAATAGGTTTCCGGTTCCACGCCGTCAGCGAGGGCCGGGACAACGACAAGACGGTCCGCACGACGTGCATCATTCTCACGGTCGTGGCCTTGGTGATGTTGTTCACGGCCGTAATGAATTACATCCTCGTGGTCATCAGCCTACTCGTCGGAAGGGCACGACTCGTAGCCTTGCGCAAGGTGCTGGGTGCCCCGCGCCGCGAGGCCTACCTGACGGCACTTGGCGAAGCCACGCTGCACTTGCTGTTGGCACTCGTGGTCATGGCCCTGCTGCTTTGGTTGGGGCAGGACTGGGTGCGCAGTCTGTTGGGCGTGGGCATCGGCACGCTGTTCTCCGCACAGACCTTCTGGGTGCTCGCCGGGGTGTGTCTGGTGGTCATCGTCGTGTGCGGACTGGTGCCAGGGTATATCTATTCGCGCATCCCCCTGGTCTATGCCTATCGCCTGTTCTGCGAGAACAAACGCGTGTGGAAACTCTCGCTGCTGGCCTTCCAGATAGCCATCAGCACCATGCTCGTCGGACTCCTCACCACCATCTATCGCCAGTACGACTACATGCTTAACCGCGACTTAGGCTACGACTACAAGAATGTGGCATATATCGAAATAGTCAATCGGTCGGACAGCACCTACCACTTGGCTCGTGAACTGGAGCGTCTGCCGTGCGTCGAGTCGGCCTCAGCCGCCTACAGCCTCTTCATAGAAAAGCAGAGCGGTAACAACGTGATGCTGCCGGGCAACGACCGTCAACTCTTCAACTACGCGTGCTTCTATTTCAACGAGGCCAATATCCTCAAGACCATGGGACTGAAACTCGTGCAGGGCAAGGCCCCCACGATGGTAGAGCATCCCGGATGGAAACCAGAGGCCGTCGTGAACGAAGCCTTTGCCCAACGGATGCGCGAGATGGCGGACTGGCAGGAAGTCGTCGGTCAGAGCATCGTCACCACCGAGCTCGGTCCCCAAATGCCCCTCACCATCGTGGGTGTGGTCAAGGACTTCATGATAGGCACGCTGGTCTGCCCCGATGAACGGCCCATGATGATGATAAACGGAAACATCTATGCCGGCAACATCGTGGTTCGACTCACAGAACTGAATGCCGAGAACCTCACCGCCGTGCAACGGGTATGCGACGATTTCTACCCCGATGCCGAGCTCACCGTGAAGCGCTATGCCGACGAACTGGCCGACAGCTACCGTGAGACACACAACACGCGCGACCTGATCCTGATTGGTTGTCTGGCCTCGTTGCTCATCACACTCATCGGGCTCATCGGCTATGTCCGCGACGAAGTGCAGCGACGCAGTCGCGAACTGGCTATACGCAAGGTGCTGGGTGCCACCGTCGGCGAGGTCCAAAAGCTCTTCCTTCGTGGCATCGCCCTCATCACCCTGCCCTCCGTCCTTGTGGGCATCATCGGTGGTTGGTTCTTCAGCACCCTGCTCCTCCAGCAGTTCGGCGAACAGATTCCGCTCCTGTGGTACATTTTCCTGGCCAACGCCCTTGCGGTGCTGCTCGTCATCACAGCCGTCGTCACTCTGCAGACACACCATGTGGCTACCAGCAATCCTATAAAATACCTGAAGACAGAATAAAAAGCATAGTCCCCTTTAACTCCCATTTTAACTCCCCCTTTAACTTCCATTTTAACTTCCATTTTAACTCCCATTTTAACTCCCCATTTTAACTCCCCATTTTAACTCCCATTTTAACTCCCATTTTAACTCCCCATTTTAACTTCCATTTTAACTCCCTCTTATTCTATGCAAAGCTATCTCAGATTCCTGTCCAGAAACAAATTCTACACATTTATCAATGTACTGGGACTGGCCGTCTCGCTGATGTTCGTCATCCTCATCGGCGACTACGCCTGGCGGCAATATAGCATCGACAGCCAGCACCCCGAAGCCGACCGCATCTGTGTCATGGGCAACCACAATGATTTCTTCATGTGGCCGCAGATGGCCGAGGAGGTGCAGGCCCTGTGCCCCGAAGTGGAAAAGACGTGCTGTGTCTTCAGCCAAAGCGGCAAGATTAAGCATGACGAACAGGAGTTGCACGACAACAGGAATGGCATAATCATGCTGACCGACCCGACGTTCTTCGACTACTTCCACTTTCCAGTCGTCCAAGGCGATGCACGCAAAGCACTGGAAGCCCCCGACCACTGCATCATCACCGAAAGCCTGGCACGGCAGTTCTTCCACGACCGCAGCCCCATCGGGCAGGAACTGCAACTGGTGGGACAGCGCAATGTATATATCGGCGGGCAGGATCCTTACGACAGCACACTGGTCTATACCGTAGCAGCTGTAATCAAGGACCTCGACCATACGGTGCTGCCCGACAAGACGCAGGTCATTGCCAGCATGAAGCGTTACCCGCAGGTGATGGGCTACGAACTAAAAAACAGCGTGGCAGCATACAGCAGCACAGGCACTTGTAAGGTATTCCTAATGCTACGACCTGGCACCTCCCTCGATGAAAAGAAGGAGGTCATCAGCAACCACCTTCGAGAGAATTACCACATTTGGGACATGTACGAGCAAGACTATGACTTCACGCTGACACCCCTGCGCGAAATCATGTTTGCCCCACAGAACCAAGGGCTTGGCTTAGTGAAGGGCGACCGCACAAGGCTCTACATCCTACTGTCTGCCGTGCTGGCCATTCTGTTCTTCGCCGTCAGCAACTACATCAACCTGACCGTGGCCAATACGGGATTCCGTGCCAAGGAGATGGCCACGCGCCGCCTCTTCGGTAGCAGCGGTACGGAGATTTCCCTGAAGTTGATTGCCGAAAGCACGTTGATGGTAGCCGTATCGTTCGCCATCGGATTGGGTCTTGCCCTGTACTTCCAAGAGCAGGCCGTCGAGTTGTTCAAGGGCAAAATAGCCCTGCTTCGCGACATCAATCCAGTTACAGCCAGTGTCTGCCTGTTGTTCATCCTCGTCGTGGGCATCGTCTCAGGCATATTGCCGTCGTGGCAGCTGTCGCGCTACCAGCCCATCGACATCGTGAAAGGCACGTTCCGTTTCCACTCGAAGATGGTGCTGGGCCGCGTCTTCATCGTGGTACAGAACATCATCACGGTCACGATGCTCACAGCCGGACTCGTCATCTGGCTGCAACTCCGCCACATGATTCAGGCTCCATTAGGCTACAACACCGAGAACCTCTTTTACATCTCGCCAAGCACTAAAGACATCCAGACAGTGAGAGACAAATTAGAGGCCATGCCCTTCGTGGAGAGCATAGGCGAGTTCAGCGGTACCAGCTTCACCAACAACAGTTCGAGCATACTCACCATCACCCGCGACGGCAAGCACACCATGCTCTACACCACGCAAGTCGATTCCACAGCCTTCTCGCTCTATGGACTGGAGATATTGAAAAAGTACTGAGAGACAGACGGTGGATACTACCTGAACGAGGAGGCCATGCGCCAACTGGAGTACACCGACACAACCCGGATACTGAACCTTGGCAATGGTGAGAAGGTACCTATCGCAGGCATCATCAAGGATTTCCACCGTAACAATATATTAAACCCTGCACCGCCCTTCTACGTCCGATTGAAGGAGGATATCAGAAATCCCGACTTCCTCGTCAAGACGAATGGCGACAAAGGGGCGAAGGAGGCTTTCACGCAGATATTCATCGACCTCGGCTGCGACCCGCAGACCTTGAAATGGCACGTGAGCAGTATGCAGGAGGACGTGGCCGAATCATTCGAGGACAACCAAAACACGCTCCGCATCATCACGCTCTTCACCCTTGTGGCCGTGGTCATCTCCATCATGGGTTTCGTGGGTATGGCAATTTTCTTCGTACGTCAACGTAAGAAGGAAATAGGTATCCGCAAAATCCTGGGCAGCACCTCGCGCGAGGTATCCACACTGATGCTCGGTATCTTCTGTGCCCCGCTTTTCCTCTCGTTCGTCGTGGCCATACCCCTCTCTTGGTACATTCTGAACGAATGGATCAAGGATTTCAGCTACCGCATCGCCCTTTCACCGTGGATGTTCCTCGTCACCTGTCTCTTCTCCCTCCTCGTGGCACTGCTCTCCGTGGGGATCCTCATCGTCAGGACGGCCCGCACGAATCCTGTGGAAAGTATTAAGATAGAAAGTTGAAGCCCCCGCCTAACCTCCCCGAAGGAAAGGAATCGTGAATTGTAAAACCGTAAATTGTCAAATTATCAAATTAAACAACAGCTATGATTAAGATTCAAGACATTACAAAGGTGTTCCGCACCGAAGAAGTAGAAACCATCGCCCTGGGCGGTGTCAGTTTGGAAGTAAAGGACGGCGAGTTCCTCGCCATCATGGGGCCGAGCGGCTGTGGAAAATCAACGTTGCTCAACATCCTTGGCCTATTGGACAACCCCACCGACGGCCAGTACTGGATAGACGGCGACGAGGTGGCCAAGTTGAAGGAAAGCCAGCGCACCCGTGTCCGCAAGGGCAAGATTGGTTTCGTGTTCCAGTCGTTCAATCTCATCGAGGAACTGAACGTGGAGCAGAACGTGGAGCTGCCTCTGCGCTATCTGGGCGTGCCAGCCCGCGAACGGAAGCAGCGAGTAGCCGACATTCTACAGCGCATGGCCATCAGTCACCGCGCCAAGCACTTCCCCAACCAGCTCTCCGGCGGTCAGCAACAGCGTGTGGCCATCGCCCGCGCCGTAGTAAGCGGCCCCAAACTCATCCTTGCCGACGAGCCCACGGGTAACCTCGATTCGAAGAACGGACTGGAGGTGATGCAACTGCTGACTCAACTCAATCAGGAGGGCACCACTGTCGTCATGGTGACCCACTCGCAACGCGATGCGAACTATGCAAGCCGCATCGTCGAGATGCTGGACGGACGCTTCATTTGACCGTTCATCTGACACTACAAAAAGCGTCGCGGATCACAACCGCGACGCTTTTCATGAATTTAGTCAGACGCCTCTGCTACTCGCTTGGGGCAGAAAGGGGATTTTATTGTATCAGCGACCACTCCTTAAGCAAAGGCAGGACATGGGCCGCAGACTCGCGTTGATGCTTTTTCTTCACGGACATATATTCGGCGTAGAACTCCGGACTATCCTTCTCGAAACGCTGCATGAACTTGTCGTCAATCATCTGGACATCGACTTTCCCATCGCGCCGTTCGTGCTTCACAAGAAAACAAAAGCCTTTCTGTAGGTTGGAGGAAGCAGCTATGCCACCTAACACACCGGCACCTATAGCACCGAAAAAGATGCCACCTATTGCAGCCGCACCTACAGCACCGTTGTTGGCAGGATTGCGATTGACGAAACAGAGTTTGTTTCCCCCATACACATACGCGAGGGCATAGCCTTTGCCAAAGCTACATTCTTCGTAGTACAACTTGCGGCAGTTCACCAGCAACGTGTCGTGATAGAGAATGGCAAAGGCTTCCTTTTTCAGAATGTTCTTCAGACTGTCATCGTCGGTCTGCGTCGAAAATTCGTTGCCACCTGTCCAAAACTTATTTGCCTGACTGCGTTCCTTTACGGCCAAAGTGTCCATTTCCACCCAATTGCCTTCCTGAAAATCGTCGTACGACAGGCAATACTTCATCTGTCCCATAGCGTTCAGTACAACAAGGCTACATAAGGCGAATGCAATAAAGAGTTTCCTCTTCATCTTTTATACTGGCTACAATCTATGGCCGTTCTATTTTACGATGAGCAAATAATACTTCTTCTTGCCCTGCTGCACGAGCAGATATTTGTCGTCAAGCAAGTCGGTGGTACTTACCATCTGGTCGAAAGCCGTGAGCTTCTCCTTATTGAGGGAGACACCGCCACCTTGAGTGAGTTTGCGCATCTCACCTTTCGAAGCAAAGCATGGCGTGTGCTCGGCAAAGAGGTCAACAGCCTTACTGCCTTCGCCTTCGAGCAGTGAACGGCTGACTTCGAAGTGAGGCACACCCCTGAACACATCGAGCAGGGTCTTTTCGTCGAGTTTTACAAGACTTTCCTTCGTGGCCTTGCCGAAGAGGATGTTGGAGGCTTCGAGGGCCAGCTCATAATCCTCGCGTCCATGTACCATGACGGTGACTTCCTCGGCCAAACGCTTCTGCAGCACACGACGACCGGGATCCTGACGGTGTTCCTCAATGAGGGCATCGATAGTCGGCTTATCCAAAGAAGTGAATATCTTGATGTAGCGTTCGGCTTCCTCGTCGCCCACATTCAACCAGAATTGGTAGAAGATGTAGGGCGATGTGCGATTGCGGTCGAGCCATACGTTGCCTTGTTCCGTCTTTCCGAACTTCTTGCCGTCGGCCTTGGTGATGAGGGGGCAGGTGAGGGCAAAGGCCTCGTTCTCTACGCCCAACTTGCGGCGGATGAGTTCTGTGCCTGTGGTGATGTTACCCCATTGGTCGCTGCCACCCATCTGCAGACGGCAGCCCTTCTCCTGATAGAGGTGCAGGAAATCATAGCCCTGCAGGAGCTGATAGGTAAATTCGGTAAACGACATGCCTTCCTGAAATTCGCCATTTAATCGACGTTTTACACTGTCCTTCGCCATCATGTAGTTTACGGTAATGCACTTGCCGATGTCGCGGGCAAAGGAGAGGAAGGTGAAGTCCTTCATCCAGTCATAGTTGTTCACCAACTCGGCAGCGTTGGGCGCATCCGAGTCGAAGTCGAGGAAGCGCGACAATTGCTCGCGGATGCACTGCACATTGTGGCGCAGCGTCTCCTCATCCAACAGGTTGCGTTCCTGACTCTTACCACTGGGGTCACCAATCATGCCCGTGGCACCGCCGAGCAGTGCGATGGGCTTGTGGCCGCAACGCTGGAAGTGGCGCAGCATCATCACGCCGCACAGGTGACCGATGTGCAGACTGTCGGCCGTGGGGTCGATGCCCACGTAGGCGGTCTGCATACCCTTACTCAGCATTTCCTCTGTACCGGGCATCATGGTATGTATCATGCCCCTCCATTTTAATTCTTCTACAAAGTTCATCGAAGTATAATTTCAAAGTTAATTATTCTTATATATCTTTAGAAAGAAATTATCATAATTAGCATAATTATATCCAGAAAATAACACTTTTCTTTAACTAAACAGGTCGCCCTGCAGCGGACTGCCACCCATGCGCGTGCCAATGGTGCGTCCCAGATGGGTGTAAGCCAATTCCGTCACCTCGCGACCGCGTGGTGTACGCTTGATGAAGCCCTCCTTGATGAGGAAGGGCTCATAGACCTCCTCCACGGTTCCGGCATCCTCACCTATGGCAGTAGCAATGGTGTTGATGCCCACGGGGCCGCCCTTGAACTTGTCGATGATGGTCAGCAGTATCTTGTTGTCAATCTCGTCCAGACCATATTTGTCGATGTTCAGCGCTTCCAAGGCGATGCGTGCTATTCTGAGGTCTATCTCTCCATTTCCCCTGACCTGAGCAAAGTCGCGCACACGGCGCAACAGGGCGTTGGCGATACGTGGCGTACCACGACTGCGACTGGCAATTTCGCCCGCAGCTTCCGATGAAATGGGCACTTTTAGAATCGAAGCCGAACGAGTGATGATACGTTTCAATGTGGAGGCATCATAGTATTCGAGGTGCAGATTGATACCGAAACGGGCCCGCAAGGGTGCCGTCAAAAGTCCGCTTCGCGTGGTTGCCCCCACAAGGGTGAAGGGGTTCAAGTCTATCTGTATCGAGCGTGCCGAAGGCCCCTTGTCTATCATGATGTCGATTCGGTAGTCCTCCATGGCGGAGTACAGGTATTCCTCAACGACAGGCGAAAGACGGTGGATTTCGTCGATGAAAAGGACATCGTTCGGTTCTAAGGAGGTCAGCAGACCTGCCAAGTCGCCCGGTTTGTCGAGTACGGGACCACTGGTCACTTTGAAACCCACGCCGAGTTCGTTGGCTATGATATTGGACAGCGTGGTCTTGCCCAGTCCAGGAGGGCCGTGCAAAAGTGTGTGGTCGAGCGGCTCACCACGGTAGCGGGCAGCCTCAACGAACACACGCAGGTTGTCGGTCACCTTTTGCTGACCGCTAAAATCCTCGAACCGCAGGGGGCGCAAGGCGTTCTCAAAGTCCTTCTCCCGCTGATTCTGCTGTTCCCTGATGTCGAAATCTTCCATTGTGACTGCAAAGATACGATTAAGCGAGCAAAAACGCAAATCTTTATTTGCAGTTTTTCGAGTGTGAGTATCTTAGAACTTGTAGATGAGTGACAACTCGACACTGGTGGCCGTAACGCCAAAAGCGGGGCTCCAGTCTCCATCGTTGTCCTGAACGCCAAAGAGACCAAAGTCGCCAGCTACCTGCCAGTTGTCGTTGAAGGCATAGCGCAAGGAGGGAACTAAGCCAATGTTGGCAGCATTCCATTCTGAACCGACGAATATCTTGGCCTCGGCCTTCACGTCAACGAAGAGTTTGCCGTTATTCCAACATGTGAAACGCGCAAAGGGGTCGAAAACGCCAAACACTTCGGACTTCTGCACGCCCATGCCCAGACCAAACCCAGCGGCCCAACGGTCATTGAATTCATAACCTGCCGAAGGACGCAAGTCCATCTGGAATCTGTCACTCAGGTAACCAATACCTGCCGAACCACCAACGAACCATTGTGCATTCACTTTCACACTTATGCTGGTCAAGACCAGCAGCATCATTACAATCTTTTTCATATTCTATTCTTTTTTACGTTGTATAACTAATCTTGCAAGGAGACCGACGAGCAAGAGGGCAAGCAGACCAAGGGCCGAATAGGCGATAGTTTCCGTGACACGCTCGCTTTGGGGTTTGAAGGAGAGGACGACATGGTGCTTGCCTCCATCAATGTGAATGGCACGCAGGACATAGTTGACACGACCGATGGACACGTTCTGGCCATCGACGGTGCATGTCCAACCTGGGTAGTATATCTCACTGAACACCAGCACGCCACCATCGCGGCTCTCCACGTCGTACTGCAGTTCATTGGCCTCGTATGCTGTCTGCGTGACGACAGCGGTAGTGTCTTTTTGGGCATTGCCCAAAACACCTTCAAACTTCTTGTCAGCCACTGCTACATGTTTCGTGTCCAGTCCCTTCAGTCCTGCCAATTCCGCATCGGCATCTTCCACATAACGCACCTCGTTGACAAACCACGCATTGCCATTGGCTGCAGGGTTCTTAACCTCCACCCTGCCGTTGTCCTTCAGGGGAAGAATCATGTACTTCATGTTCAACATGTTCAGCACGGGCAGCAGCGAATCGGCATTGTCCATGGCAGGGGCCAACGACCATGCCGTCTGCATCTCGTTCTGGATGTGTGCATCGATGAGTTCCTGATAACGGCGCAGCTTGGCAGCATGGTAACCACCGATACTCTTGTGGTAGTACGATGTCGTGTTATCGTTGAAGGTGCTGACGGAAAGGTTCAGCACGCGGTAGTCCTTGGCCGTATCTTGCAGGATACGCTGGTCAACATCGGTCAGGGGGAATGCCTCTGTGTTGGGACGCGGACGTACGAAGTCCTTGTCGCTCAGGTAACGTTTGTTCACCATCCACATATCTACGAGGCATAGCAGGGCCAGACAAGCCACCATGGGAATCTCCTTCAGTTTACGGAAATGATAGAGCATCAATAAGCCGAAGCCCACCATAATAATAATGAACGAGCGCATGGCATCGGCAGTAAACATGGCACGGCGCATGTCCGACAGGTTCTCCACCACCTTGCCTACGGGCCAACCGTATTCCTCCAGTCCCTTGATAGCCTGTGCCTCACTCGTAGAGATATAGTTACCAAAGAACACATCAGGCATGATCCAGAAGAGGAAGCAGACGCCAGCTGTGAGAGCAAGTGCCCAGTAGAGCGAAGGATGAAGCGCGATACGTGATGATTCACTACCCTTTTCATCTTTCACTCTGAATCCCTTGTTCTTCACCACTTCTTTCAATGCCAGCATGGCCAGCAAGGGAATCGTGAACTCGGCAACGACAAGAATGGAGGCCACGGTACGGAACTTGTCGTACATGGGCACATAGTCGAGGAAGAAATCGGTGAAAGGCATGAAATTCTTACCCCACGACAGCAGTATGCTGAGGATGGTTGCTATCAAAAGTGCCCATTTCATCGGTCCTTTTACGATAAATAAGCCCAGGACGAATAGGAACAGGACGAAGGCTCCCACATAGACAGGACCGCTGGTTCCGGGTTGCTCGCCCCAGTACTGCCCGAGTTGTTGATAGAGGGGACGGAACTGGCTGTCTGCCTTCTCCATTGCCTTCTCGTTTTGGCTTAGAGGCACCGATGCACCGCCCTTGGTGTTGGGAACAAGCAGTGTCCACGTCTCGCCGATGCCGTAACTCCATGCGGTAATGTAGGAGCGTTCCAAACCGCTGTCCGTCTGGTCGGCTGCATTCTTTGTCTTCTGTGTCAGTTCGCTCTTGCCGCGCATCGTCTCCTTGCTGTACTCGTAGGTATGGTAGAGGTTGGATATGTTGATGCAGATACCGAGCAAACCGCCGACAAGGGCAGCAAGCGTGCCTTTGAGCCAAGCATTCCACCGACTCCCGCAGGAAGAGGGTAAAATATCACCTCCAAAAGAGCCTTCCTTTTTGGAGAAGGTCAGGAGGGGGCTTATGGCCATCAACGCCATCACGGGCAGGAAATAGTATGACATCTGAATGTGGTTCGAGAAAATCTGCAAAGCCGTGAAGATACCAGTCACCAGGATGCCCCACAGGTACTTACCACGATAGCAGAGCACTATGCCCGCGATGGTGGGAGGAATGAAGCACAAGGTCAACAGCTTCCAGATATGGCCTGCCGCTATAATAATAAAGTAATAGCTGGAAAACGCCCACAGAATGGCGCCCATCGCTGCCATCCAGGCACGGAAATCAAAAGCCCGCAACAGGATGTAAAAGCCCAGGAGCATCATAAACACATAGCCGGCCACGGTGGGCAGTCCCAGCTGATACACCGTCTCTATGGTCGAAAGTGTGTCGGTGCTGTCGTACGAGGGCGACATCTGATACGTGGGCATGCCCGAAAAGAGGGAGTTGGTCCAGCGTGTACGCTCGCCGTTGTGTGCCTTACGGTACTCGTTCAGTTCAACGTTCGAACCAACGGCTGCATTGTGGTCGGTGCCCGTCAGCACAAGGCCGTCCATAATGGGATTCAAGAAATAGGCCATGCTGATGACGATAAAGAGGGCTATCATCAGCACGTCGGGAAGAAGTTTCTTGTAATTCATAGTTGAAAGGGGAAGTTAAAGAGGGAGTTAAAGAGGGAGTTAAAAGGGGAGTTAAAAGGGGAGTTAAAAGGGGAGTTAAAGGGACGAATGTATTTGAGGCATTAATATTCAATGAAAAAGCCACAGCTGTACACTGTGGCTTATCCCCCTCCCCTGGAGGGAGGGATGGGGAGGGGGCTTTGCAGTTTACTTTCTCAGGCCCAGAGCCTTCACGATGGCACGATAGCGATTGATGTCACGCGACTTCAAGTAGTTGAGGAGAGAACGACGCTTACCTACCAGACCCGTCAGCGCACGCTCGGTGCTGTGGTCCTTACGGTTCTGCTTCATGTGCTCCGTCAGGTGCTTGATGCGATAGGTGAACAATGCAATCTGGCTCTCTGCGCTACCAGTGTTGGTTGCGCCGCCACCAAACTCGGTGAAGATTTCTGTCTTCTTGGCTGAATCTAAATACATAGTACTTAATTTATTTAGT
>JAEEGL014921517.1_pt1 | contig 18020 bp, 19 predicted proteins | sample 9134231 | NCBI WGS metagenome assembly JAEEGL01 (sample SAMN16246548, study PRJNA631951) | gut metagenome | biome: gut microbiome; feature: rumen; material: fiber-attached | host: Bos | place: Iran: Karaj | collected 2018-10 | reverse complement strand
GAGCCCTCATCGTCCAGCCCATAGACAAGATACGTTTCCCCGCTGCCGCCTTCATAATCCGGTCCGCCGGCGGCCGCGTCCAGCGCCTCCCGGTAGCGGATAAGCGCCTCCGAGTACGGGATCTTCCCGCGCAGGGATTCCATTTCCCCCAGGATCTCCTTCACCTTTTCTTCCGTCAGGCGCGGATGGTCTTCCGTGATCTTTCCCGCGATGATCAGGGAAGCCCGGACGTATTCTCCGGATTCCAGCCCGTACGGGAACTGCTCTCTCGCATTCTCCAGAATGGCGCGCGCTTCCTCCCCGGTCCTGATGCGGGGAACGCCCGGTATCTTTTTCCCGAGTGTCACAGCTATCAGGATCGTTCCGGCGATGACGCTGAGCGCCGCCGGGATCCACCAGTATCGTTTCATGAGATTCCCTCCTGTCGTATTGTGCGCCCTGCGAGGACAATACTTTCGCAGGCGCATTGACCGTCAGGTCGTCGCGCCGAGAAAGTTTTCGTCCGCAGCGGGGCGGGTTTTTATGTCCGGAAGAGCGCCATCCCCCGCGTCCGGGGGCGGGCAAGATTAAGAAGCCTACTTCCGCTTTCTCAATCCCCTGCAGATGCAGCCGGTCAGAAGACCGGAAAGAAGGATCACGAGGATATCCGCCGGGGCGAAAGCCGCCCAATTCCAAGACACCATCCGCTCGAAGAAGAACCCTGTCCCGAAGCGGTAGAGGTTCCCGCTTAAGAGGACCATCTCCCCGACATACATGAGCATGGTCGTGAGAACGGCGGCAATCGACGGCAGCCAGACTGAAAGAAGCGGCTTTTTCCCGAGCGTAAGAGACCCGGCAAACAGGCCGACCGTCACTCCTAACAGGATGAAAAAGGCCGCCATCAGCACCGCCGAGAGCGGCGAGACCGTCATTTCCCCGCTGCGGTAAAACGCGGTGAAACAGGCCCAGATGCACATGCCCAGAAACAGGGCGGCGCAGACCGCCTGCACCGTCAGGGCCTTTTTCCGTCCGTATTCTCCGTCCCGGACCATTTTCCCGAAGCCGTACAGGGCATTCAGAAGCGCCCAGACGAGCACGAGCGAGATCAGGTAGAAATGCAGCTTGAATCCCGGCGTATAGCCGCCGAGCAGCACGTCGACCGCCTCCCAGGTCCGGCTCTGGAATTCGTCCGGAGGGATGTAACAGAGCGACAGCTGCCAGCCTTCCAGCGGCACCTGAAAGACCGTCCGCACGAGTATCTTCGTCTCCATGATCCGCTCGGCCGCCAGAAAAACGCCCGAAGCAAAGAGTCCGCCGAAGAGAAGGTCCCATTTCCGGCTGAGCTTCTGAAAGAGCGGCATAAGCAAAACGCCCAGGATCAGCGCCAGCGCGATGGGGACGTAGGGGATCACGTATTTCGGATAACTCGCTTCCGGGACCGCCCCGTCGCGGATCATCCACAGGGCGACGCGGACCGCCATCCCGATTGGATAGGCAGACGCCGCCACAGTGCCCAGAAACGCCCAGAGAAAATAGCTTCTGTAAGATTTGTTTTTCATGTTCCGCCTCCGTTTGTCACAAGGGTCAGGATGACGACTGCCGCCAGCAGCGCGAAAGCCACCGCGGAAAAAGCCGTCATGCCCTTAAAGGAAAGGATCCGCTCGATGCGGGTGCGGATCTTCGCGCCTCCGAAAGCGGAGGCGAAAACGCTTTGCTCCTCCGCGCAGCCGACCAGGGCCGACGCATAGCTTCTGCGCTCGTTTTCCCCGAGCCGAGCCGCCACCGCTTCGTCGCAGGTCAGTTCCAGATCTTCCAGAAACAGCTTCAGGAAGATCCAGGCGAGCGGATTGAACCAGTGGACCGCCGCCGCCGCGAAGGCAAGGACCCGCCAGAAGTTGTCGCCACGCCGGATATGCGTCCGCTCATGCAGCAGGACGTACTCCGCCGTTTCACCTGTAAGACCCGGCGGCAGAATGATCTTCGGCCGGAAAATACCGTAGACTGCCGGTCCCTGCACCTTTTGGGATCGGTACACCTTATCTCCCAGAGGCTCGGCGTCTTCTAACTCCCGGAGCGTCCCCGCGTACAGGATGATCCCCGTCAGCCACAGGGCCGCCGCGCCGATGATCCAGATAACGCCCCCGGTACTGAATATCTTTTCCAGCAGGTTCACCCTGTAGACGATCGGGAAATACCCGCTCGCCGCCCTGATCCCGTTGATCGCGGTCAGCGCCACCCCGTCCCAGGGCTCCCAGACGGTGACCGTCCTGAAGCACAGACGGCCGACAAGGTTCATGACGCTCCACGGCGCATCGATGCTCACGGGCACGGTCATCCGGAGGAACGGGATCAGCCACAGGAAAACGCTCACCCGGCGCGGGACCGCACGGATCAGCCGCACGAGCAGCACCGGGAGTCCCGCAAGGGCCGCCGCGATGCTCATATTCAGGACCCAGTAAAACCAGTCTCCCAGCATTTCCCTCACCTGTTATCGATCATCTTCCTGAGATCCGCGATCTCCTCCTCGGACAGTTTCTCGTCCTCCAAAAGGGCGGAAAAGAGGGCTTTCCGCGAACCGCCGAAGACCCGCTCCAGAAATGACGCGGCCTCCCGTTTCTGCATTTCCTCCCGCGATACGGCGGCCCTGCAGAAGAACCCGGGATCCTGCCGGATGATCAGGCCCTTACCCGCCAACCGGGTCAGGACCGTATAGGTCGTGTTTTTGCTCCAGCCGGTTCTCTCTGCCGCGATCTCACTGATTTCTTTCGCCGACAAAGATCCTCTTTCCCAAAGGATCTCCATCACCTTTGCTTCGCCTTCTGACAACCGTTCGTTCACAAGTTTCCTCCCTTGATTACGGATAACAAAAGATTACCTCCGTTGCAGCGGGCTGGTAATCACCCCAAATCGTCGGGGAAGACCCTCTGGGATCTTCCCCGACATCTGCCAGCCGCGCGGTCACGGCTCAATATCAACTGAACCTGCAGGGGTATCTCCCCCGTCTTCGTAAAACCCGGCCGACCCCCACAGACTCCGAAGACAGACGAACTCTCTCATCTCATCATCAAAGCCATAGATTTCGAAGCCGATACCGCTTCCTCCCACATAGTCCGGTGCCCCCGCAATTTCATTCATCGCTTTCCGGGCAAAGCGAACGGCCTCCTCAAAGCCCTTGTCATCACGGACAACCCGTGCCTGGGAGAAAATGTTCAACACCATTTCACGGCTGAGCCGTGGCTGATCGGCTGAAATCTGACCGCCAACGATCATCTGTGCTCTGGGGCAGGAAGTTGCCGGAAATCTTTTCGGAGCTTTTTCCAAAGCCTCTGCCAGCATTCTGCGTTTTCCCGTACTGCTTTGGATATATGCTTTTTCATATTCCGTCCACTCGTTTTCCGGTTTCTGCCGGATTGTATCATAGAGATCATCCTCAGCGGCGACCCTTGTTTGAGGGTAAACCAGCGCGCACAGGACCACGATCCCAACGGCAGCAACGATTACCCCGCACCATTTTCTTATGGGGCGTTTCTTTTTTAAGCTCTTCATGACAGCCCTCCTCAGTTCTTTGAGTATGAGAAGACATACGTCGATCCCATCTCTCCATCTCCATCCCGGATACAGACGAAGTACCGGCTTCCACCAGATAAGGAATACACAATCGTGGCATCTCCATACGCAGTATCCGAATTGAGTAAGTGTCAACCGTCCTCCTTTTCGTTTAAGCTAATTGTTTCCTGTGTTCCTCTTTTTTCGTTATTCCCCTGCCGGGTTTGATTACAGTGCGCACTGCTCTCGCCGGTTATACTACACCTGTAGTCTGTTTCTGTCAAGCATTATTTCAACTTTTGGGGGCTTTATTTGTCATTCGGAACGCTCGAAAACTATAGTCCTCTCTTTGCTCGTCCATGTCGTATGTGCCAGACTACTGTTGTCCACTTTGGACCGCCTTTGCAATTGTCTGCGATTGGCAGACCACACTCATTACAGCAAAGGAGTTCCTTTCTTGAAGCTGAAGCTCCCCGGGAACTCACCTGCATAGCAGGTGGTTTTTTGGATCAGGATCCAAGAAAAAGCGGGAGGAAAGACTCCTCCCGCCTAAAAAGGAAACCATGTGTTGGACTGGTAGTCTATTGTGTAGTGGGCTTTTATGCCATATACGTACTTACTGACTATCCAGCTCTTTGGCCCATCTTCTTCATCCTGTAGGCTACCGGGCTCATGTAACCTAAGCTGCTGTGAAAACTCTTCAGTTCCGCCACCGTCAAAAAGGTTTTAAAGAAATCCTTGTTTGTAAGAACCATTTCCTTCCCCCTCGGCATACTCCGATTATTACATTTCCTCCGCCCAGTATGCGTTCGTCCAGGCTTTCCGGCCGATTTCGTCCGTCACGGTGACGCGGAAATAGCCGTCGGTTTCCGGTTTGAGCGGGAATTCCGCCTCTGTGATGGGACTGCCGTCTTCTGAGACAGCCCGTTTCGCGTGCCGGCTGCCGGTGGAGAAGCAGATCTCCCGCACGGGCGCCGCAGTCACGTGTACGGTCCCGTCTTCCACCCACAGATCCCGGATCTCCGGCCCTGTGGAAGCGTAATAGTATCCCTTTTCCAGCGCTTCGATCACCGCACCGTAGCTAAGTTCCGGCGCCCGGAGCACGATCCAGCCCAGTGCCAAATGGACCGGTTTGTGGATATCGTCCGCCGCAACGCAGAAGAGGCGCTTGTTCTGGGACAGCAGATCGTCGTAGACCCGGTCGTTTACCTCCGGATAGCCCAGGACGTTGCAGGCGGAATTCCAGATCTCCATCGCGTCCATACCCTCGTAGCCGCTGTATTCCGGCCAGGATTCCCGGGACCAGGTGGGATGATTGTAGGTGACGTAGAAGCCGTTTTCCTTTCCCAGACGGATCGCGTCGTTCACGCCCTCGCGGGAATAGACCCGCTCGTAATCGTCCCGGTCGAAAGTCAGCTTTTCCCGCAGATACTCGCGGTCGGGTGTAAGGTATTTATTCTTGTTGTAGCAGACCTGCGTGCGGATAGCCGGATCCTTCGCGATGAAGCACAGGTGGCAGGTCTTTTTGGACCCGAACGGGCGGGGATTCTCCTTTTCCGTAATGTCCACTTCATAGCCGTTCAGCGCCAGAAACCGCTCATCGGTAAGATCCGAATGGTCGATGAGCACATTGTGATCCGTGAAGGCCACGATGGAGATCCCCTGCTCCAGATACCGCTCTTTCACCTCTTCCGGCGTAAGGACTCCGTCGGACAAAGTGGTATGGGTATGCAGATTGGCTTTGAAAGACGGCAGACCGTGAGGCAGAAGGTATGTTTTCATATCGTTTCTTTCCTTTCTTTCTCTTCCGTTTTTTCCGGAAAAAACCATATCTCTCCGTTCGGCATCCGCATCAGATCGCCCGGCAGAGCTTCCCGTTCGTTCCCCTCCGTATCCCGGACGATCGTTTCGGTCCACCACCGGTACTCCGGGCCTTCGCCCGTCTCGTGCCATCGACTGAAATACAGATCGTCCCCGTTTCTCAGAAAAAACGAATCGTGATCTCCCATGCGGAAGCAGGCTCTCTCCGGCCAAACGATCTCGAATTCGTTCTCGCCGACACACTGTCTGGTGAGCGTGAGCGGAGCTGTCTGCAGACTGAGGTTGTAGCAGTTTTTCACCGAAGCGAGCGGTATCTCGGCGCTGATCCCGGTCGTAAACGACCGGCAGTCAAACCGGCGGATCTCGATGACTCCCCTCGGAAAATCGACGTTCACGAACCAGATCCCGTCCTCGAAATACACAGGCTCCCCCGGGTAGGTCCCTTCCCGTTTCGGCAGCGGGAAAAAGGTCTCGCCTTCGGGATACCGGAGCAGACAGAGCGTCCGGCCGGTAACTGTCCCGCCGGCACGGAAAATTTCTTCCGCCTCGTACAGATCTCCATGTTCGTAACTGATTCCGTAATACCAGGCGTCTGTTCCGCCGGGAACCGGTACAACCGCCGTGATCCCGCCTGTTTCGACCGTTTTCATCTTCCGTCTTCTCCCTCCGCCGCTTCGGCTGAGCGTTTGTCATTGCTATTATAGCAAAAACCTCCGGCGCGGGAAATGCTGTTTTTCCCGGTTTTCACGAAAGTGCCGCTCCCCCGGGACCGCTGCCCTCATTGACTTTTGCCGCTTTTAGGTCTACACTTTCCGCAGGAACAACCATACTGTCTCAGGAGGAAAACCTGTTGGATCAAAATCTCAAAGAGCGGGCAAAGGATATCCGCTGTGATACCGTGCGCGCCATCGGTCACCTCGGAGTCGGTCATATCGGCGGCTGTCTGTCAGTCGCGGAGCTTCTGACCGTGCTCTATTTCGAAGCCATGCGGATCGATCCGGCCGATCCGAAAGAACCCGGCCGCGACCGTTTCATCTGCTCCAAGGGCCATGCCGGCCCCGCCGTGTACGCCGCGCTCGCGAACCGCGGCTATTTCCCGAAGGAAGATCTCCTTACGCTCAACCAGGGCGGGACGAATCTCCCCTCCCACTGCGATATGAACCGCACGCCCGGGATCGATATGACCACCGGTTCCCTCGGCCAGGGCTTTTCCTGCGCGGTCGGCGCGGCCCTCGGGTCGAAGCTGGAAGAGGACGGAGCGGTCATTTACGCGCTCATCGGCGACGGGGAGAGCCAGGAAGGCCAGATCTGGGAGGCCGCCATGTTCGCGGCCGCGAAGAAGCTGGACAACCTGATCGCCTTCACCGATTACAACAAGCTGCAGATCGATGATACGGTCGAGCGGGTGTGCGACATTGCTCCTCTGGCCGCCAAATGGGCTGCTTTCGGCTGGAACGTGCTGGAAGTGGAAAACGGCAATGACCTTTCGCAGGTCTCCGAAGCCGTCTCCCGGGCAGGGAGCCTCACGGATTCCGGACGGCCGACCATGGTCATTCTGAACACGAAGAAGGGCTGCGGCGTCAGATGGATCGAGGATCTGGGACCCGCCAACCACAACTGCCCCGTGACCGAAGCGCAGGCCGAGGCGGCGATCCGCGAGATCCGGGAGGAGGGCTGACCATGGAAATGAGAGCTGTCTACGCCGAATGTCTGGCGGAGCTGATGACAAAAGACCGGCACGTGGTCGTACTGGACGCAGACCTTTCCAAGGCCAGCGGCACACGGGCCCTGTACGAGAAATTCCCCCGGCAGATGTTCGACTGCGGCATCGCCGAGCAGAACATGGCCTCGATCGCGGCCGGCCTTGCCAGCTACGGCTTTAAGCCCTGGATCGAGAGTTTCACGCCCTTCGCGACGAGACGCATCTGCGACCAGATCGCGATCTCGATCGCCTATGCCGGCATGAATGTGAAGGTGGTCGGGACCGATCCGGGCATCGCCGCGGAATTAAACGGCGGGACCCACATGAGCATGGAGGATATCGGCGTTCTGCGGTCCATCCCCGGCATGATCATTTTCGAGCCGGTGGACGAGGTGCAGCTTCGCGCGGCCATGCCGGTGCTGGCGGAATACCCCGGCTGTATTTACATGCGCCTGTTCCGCAAGGAAACGCCCCGCGTTTTCCCGGAGGATTACGAATTTAAACTCTTTAAGGCTGACCGGCTGCGGGAAGGATGCGATCTGAGCATTTTCGTCTCCGGCCTGCCCACGGCGGACACGCTCGCGGCGGCGGAGCAGCTGGCTGCGGAGGGGATCTCCGCGGAAGTCATCAACGTCCATACGATCAAGCCCATCGACCGGGAAACGGTGCTCGCCTCCGCCCGGAAGACCGGCTGCGTCCTGACCGTGGAGAACCACAACGTGATCGGCGGACTGCACTCGGCGGTGCTGGAAACCCTGGCGGCGGAGAAGATCCCGGCGGCGGCCGTCGGTGTGGAAGACCGCTTCGGAGAAGTGGGGAAACTGCCGTATCTCAAGGAAACGATGGGCCTTACGAAGGAACATATCGTCAGGAAAGCCAAAGAAGTGCTGAAAAAGAAATAGATGGGTAAGAGGCCGGGAGATCAAGTCAAACTACATAAAGGAGACCACAACATGAAACTCGCGATCGGAAGCGATAAGTCCGGCTTTGCCGTGAAAGAAGCCCTGAAAGCCTGGCTTTCGGAAAACGGCTATGAATTCGACGACCTGGGAACGACGGATCTTGCCGACGTCCACCCCTACTACCGGGTGGCTTCGGACGTTGCCCCTCTGGTGCAAAGCGGCGCCTATACAAAAGCCGTTCTCATCTGCGGGACCGGCGCCGGAATGTGCGTCGTCGCCAATAAATACAAAGGCATCTATGCGGTCGCCTGCGAAGGCACCTACTCCGCCAAGATGGCCCGCGCCATCAACAACGCCAACGTCCTCTGCATGGGCGGTTGGATCGTCGGTCCGGAGATGGCCATCGAAATGACGAAAACTTTCCTGAATACCGAGTGGTGTCAGGACTTAGAGGACTGGCGGAAGGAAAATATGAAGAAATTCAGCGTGCAGGTCGCCGCGATCGAGGACCGGATCTATGACTGAGAGCTTTCTGTATTCCCAGCCGGTGAAGATCCGCTTCGGTGCGGACGCTCTCCCGAAATATCTCGGGGAAACGCTGGATGAACTGGGCTGCCGCAGGGCCGTGATCGTCTGCGGCCGGCATTTTGAGCCGAAGGCCCGTGCCCTGGCCGCGCGTTTTCCGCAGATCGCCGGGCTCTTTTCGGGCGTGGAGCCCAATCCGCAGCTTTCCGGCGCGGTAAGGACCGCGGAACTTGCCCGGGAGGCGGGCGCCGATACGGTCATCGGGATCGGCGGCGGCAGCGCCCTGGATACGGCCAAGTTCGCGGCGGCCATCGCGCCCGGCGATGCCTCCCCGGATGACTACTATACCGGGGCGGTGCCCTTCCCGGCCCGCCCCCTCACCGTGATCGCGGTGCCGACCACGGCGGGGACCGGCAGCGAGGTGACGCAGGTCGCGGTCATCAGCCGCGGAAAGGAAAAACGGACCATCAACCACCCGGTCTTTATGCCGAAAGCAGCCATCGTCGATCCGCTGCTCTCCCTGTCTGTCCCCTCCCGCACCGCCGCCTGCACCGGGCTCGATGCGCTGGCCCACGCGCTGGAGGGGTACTGGAGCAAAAACCACCAGCCCATCTCCGATCTGATGGCCGTCGAAGCTGTCCGGCTGATCACCGGGAATCTGGAAAAAGTGCTGGAAGCCGGCCCCGGCAGCGACCTTCCCGCCCACAGCGCGATGGCTTACGCCTCCCTGCTCGGCGGCCTTTCCTTCGCCCTGCCGAAGACCACGGCCTGCCACGCCTGCAGTTATCCTTTAAGCGAAGATTATCACCTTTCCCACGGGGAAGCCTGCGCCTTCACTCTGGACAGCTTCGTCCGGATCAATGCGGACGAAAGGCTGGAGGAACTCTGCCGCCGCGCGGGTCTTAAAGACACCGAGCACCTGGCCGGATGGATCGTCTCGGTCAAACAGAAGGCCGGTCTGAAGACCCGGCTTTCCGATCTGGGTGAAGTCGATCTGGAAAAGCTCTGCCGCGACGCGGCCGCTCATCCGCTCATGAAGAACAATCCCGTCCCGATGGACGAGGCGGCGCTCCGGGCTATGTTCGAAGCGCTGCGCTGACGGAGGCCGCCATGAAAGATATCCTCGATGCCCTGCGCGCGGCCAATCCCGGCCTCCCGCTCTGCCGTGTGACCGACGGGTGCTTCCGCGCCTTCGGCCGGATCCTTCCCGTTCCCGGAATGGACCGCCTCGCCGCCGCGCTTGCGGAGACGCCCGTCCCCGCGGCCGGCAATACCTACACCGCCTCCGCGCCGGCGCTGGAAGAGACCGAAGCCGTGCGCTTCCTGGCCCGGACCGTTTTCGGAGAGATGCCCGTCCAGGCCGGTTTCTGCAACGGACGCGGCTGCACCCTCAACGCGCTGGAATACCACCGCTCGTCCGAAGTGAATTTTTCCGCCACGGGACTCGTCCTGCTGCTCGCCCTTCCGGGCGACCTCCGGGACGGCCGGATGGATTCCTCGGCCGTGACCGGCTTTTACCTGCCGCCCCTCACGGCGGTAGAGATCTATCCCCGCGTGCTGCATTTTGCCCCCTGCCGGATCTCGGAAGACGGTTTCAACTGCCTGGTCGTTCTGCCAAAAGGCACGAACGCGCCGCTTTCCCGGGTGGATACTAACGCGCCCGGCGAGGAAAAACTGCTCTGGATGACCAACAAATGGCTCACCTGCCACCCGGATTCCCCGCAGGCGGAAAAAGGCGCCTTTCCCGGGATCTCGGGCCGGAACATCACCCTCGCCCTGCCCACGTAACACCGCTCTCCTGAAAGGAACCCTCATGAAACGCATTCTCTTCATCGGCAACAGCTTCACCTATTACAATCAGATGCCTGCCATGGTACAGGCGATGGCCGATGCGGCCGGCATCCAGGCCAGGATCCGCATGCTGGCCTACGGCGGCTACAAACTCACGTATTACACCGACCCGGAAAATCCGCACGGCTCTGAGGCGCTCCCTCTCATCGCGTCCGAACCCTGGGACGCGGTCGTCCTGCAGGAGCAGAGCATCACCCCGGCCGTCGCCCGGGATCTCTTTCGCAAAGGAACGGAGGGACTGGTGCCCGCCATCCGCGCGGCCGGCGCCGAACCGGTCTTCTACGCGACCTGGCCCTACCGGGACGGAAGTCCCAAACTGGACGCGACCGGCCTTGATTACCGCGAGATGCTGCGGCTCCTGACCGAAGGATACCGTAGCGAAGCGGACTACTGGAAAGCGGCTGCCGTCTGGGTGGGCGAGCCCTTCGTACGCTTTCAGAACCTGAATCCCACGTTTTCCCTGTATATGCCGGATCATTTCCATCCGAATGCCGCCGGAAGCTATCTGGCCGCCTGCCTCTTCTTCCGCCATTTCTTCAAAGCCGATCCGCCCGCGTCCTGGTGCCCGGACGACCTCTCCCCCTCCTTCGCGGAGAAGATCCGGCAGTTCCTGGCCGGATAAGCCGCTCAGGTCTTTGCGAAGCGAAGGGAAGCCCCCCGCCCGCCGGTCATCCGGCGGGCGGGGGGCTTCCCTTCCTTTTTTTCAGACCAGATCTGCCCTCATATCCGGCAGGTCTTTTCCGTTCGTACGGATGATCTCCGCGTAGGTCTTCGTGCTTTCCTTGAGCGTCCGTCCGCCGGTCCGGTAGTCAACGTAGATCAGTCCGAAGCGGGGATCGTATCCGTCGCTCCACTCGAAGTTATCGTGCAGCGACCAGTAGTTGTAGCCGAGCACCGGCACCCCGTCCTCCGCCGCCAGCTTAAGGCAGCCGAGGTAACGCGTCACGAAATCGCTCCGCTGCGGGTCGTGCACCTTCCCGTCCAGCATCACGAAATCCGTGTTGGCCATGCCGTTCTCGGTCACCATGACCGGCAGACCGTAGCGTTCCCAGAGCATGACCGGCGCCCAGTAGAGCACCTCGGGCGTGATCGGCCACTTTTTGGTCGTACGGGGCACCCCGGGATATAAGCGGGGATTTCCGCCCGGCTCGTCCCGATAATTGATCGAGAAATAGATGTTGACGCCGAAATAGTCGAGCGGCTGGTGAATAATCTTCCAGTCTTCTTCCGAGATAAACCCGCAAAGCGGCGCCGGCGCCGTTCCGAGAAAGGCCGGATCGCCCCACCAGCTGAAGGAATTGACGGCCCCGCAGAACGTTCTCCGCCGGGCCTCTTCCCGGCCGGCTTCCGTCAGGGAAAGCGGCGTGAAGCAGACGCCGGTCAGCGCCATGGAGATCTTCGGCTCCTTCGGCGAATGCGCGCGGATCGCCCTGACCGCCAGACCGTGGGCTATAAGGACCCCGCGGGAAATGCGGCAGACCGTGGCTTCGTCATCCCGGCAGTACGGCGGATGGGTGGCCTGCCGGTAGCCGCAGTTCACGAACACGCTCGGCTCGTTGAAGGTCATCCAGTACGTCACCCGGTCGCCAAGACGCTGCGCCAGCGTGGCCGCGTACAGCGCGAAAGCCTCCCGGACCGAGGGCGAGAGCCAGCCACCCATGCGGTGCGCCCAGACCGGCAGATCCCAGTGGAACAGGGTCACGAGCGGGGTGATCCCCGCCTTCAGGAGTTCGTCCACCAGATCGGAGTAAAAGTCCAGGCCGGCCGGATTCAGCGTTTCCGGGCCTGTGAAGACCCGCGACCAGCTCACCGAAAAACGGTAGGAAGTGAGCCCGATCTTCTTCATCAGCGCGACATCTTCGCGGAAACGGTGATAGACATCGCAGGCTGTGTGGCAGGTCTCCCCGTGAGCCACTTTCTCCGCCGGCGCCTCATCCCAGATGCTCGGAGCGCGTCCGTCCTCGTTCCAACCGCCCTCCACCTGTGCGGCCGCCGAAGCGGCGCCCCATAGGAAGTTCTTTGAAAATGACATTCTCATTCTCCTTTCGGCCCGATCGGGATCATCCGACCGTTTCTCTCAGCACCCGCAGGAAATTGTTGCGGGCGATCTTCTGCAGTTCCTTCTCCGAAAGCCCGCGTTTCCGCAGCAGTTCTATGAAGGCCGGCACCTTCCGGCAGGTCTCCAGGCCCGGGATATAATACGAAGCCTGGCTCATGTACGATGCGGTCGTGGCGGGCGACAGATAGTCGCCGAAATCGAAACCGAAGCCCACGTGGTCGATGCCCATCACGTCGATCATATGGAAGGCATGTTCCGCGAAGCGCTCCATCGTGATCTTTTTCGGGTCCGCGTCCACGAAGCCGCCGTAGGCGTTAAGGCCGGCCACCCCGCCCAGATCGCGGATCGCCCGCAGCTGTTCGTCGGTAAGATTGCGCGGGACGTCGCACAGGGCGCGACAGTTGGAGTGGGAAGCAATAAAAGGAGCCTCCGTCATCCGGACGATATCCCAGAAGCCGGCTTCGTTCAGGTGCGACACGTCGACAAGCATCTTCTTTCGCTGCATCCTGCGGACGGCGGCCCTGCCCCAGCGGGTGAGCCCCTCGTCCGAGCCGCTCATGGCCCCGGAGGCGAGGGCGTTCCGCTCGTTCCAGGTAAGCATCCCGTGGCGGGCCCCGAAATCATAATATTCGTCGATCAGAGAGACATTGGCACCGATGCGGGCCATGCCCTCCAGACCGATCCAGATGTAAAAGAGCCCCTCCTGCCGGGCAGCTTCCATCTCCGCGCAGTTTCTGACCACGCGGAAATCCCCGCCGGCATCGATCTCCCTGCGGGCGGCGGCCATGATCATCTTCGTGCGTTCTTTGTAGCGGCCTTCCGTATAGGGCGGATCGATCCAGATGACGAACATGGCCCCTTCCGCTCCGCCGTCACGGAGCATCGGCAGGTGGTGCGCCTTCAGCACGTCCGTTTCCCCGCAGCCGTGCCGGATCGTTACATGTGTCCAGATATCCGAATGAGCGTCAAAGTACTGCATATCCGCTCCTTTCTCAGACAGGCCTCGTCACTTCCCGGAGCCATCCGGCGGTCTCAGCAGGCAGGTCGTCCTTCAGTTCCTGATACACCCTTTCATGATAGGCGTTGAGCGCGCGGATCTCGGAAGCGTCCATCTCTTCCGGGAGAATAGCCTCGCGGTCGATCGGGCAGAAGGTCAGCGGCTCGAAGCGCAGGAACTCCCCGTATTCGGATCCTCCGGCCGGCACGCAGAGGAGCTCGTTCTCAATGCGGACCCCGAATTCTCCCTCCTGATAGAAGCCCGGCTCGTCCGTCGTCACCATGCCGGCTTCCAACACCGCCGTCGGATGGGCCGTCTGCCAGCGGAAGGCATTGGGGCCTTCGTGGACGTTCAGGATAAAGCCGACGCCGTGGCCGGTCCCGTGGCGGTAGTCCTTCAGGTCTTCCCAGAGAGCCGTGCGGGCGAGCACGTCCAGGTTCTGGCCGACGCAGCCTTTGGGGAAGACCGCGCTCTGCAGGCGCAGATGGCCGCGCAGCACCGCCGTGAAGAGGTGCTTCTCCTGCCTCGTGAGCTTCCCGAGCACAATCGTCCGGGTGATATCGGTCGTCCCGGTCGGATACTGCCCGCCGGAGTCGACCAGAAGAAAACCGTGGGGCGGCAGCGCAGCGCCGCCGGTCAGTTTCGGGTCGTAGTGTGCCAGGGCCGCGTTGCCGCCGACCGCCGCGATCGTTCCGAAGGAGAGTTCGAAGGCTCCCTCCTCCTTCCGCAGCCCGTCCAGCATCTCGGCGGCGGTGACTTCGGTGAGTTCCTCCCGGCAGGGATGATGCTTCAGCCAGTACAGGAACTTCACCATGGCCAGGCCGTCCCGGTGGTGAGAATCGAGGAGGGCTTCCTGCTCGGCCTCGTTTTTCACAGCTTTCATGAGCGTGGACGGATTCACCGCTTCAATGACGGAGACGCCGGCGGGCAGGGCCGCGCGGATGGCGTAGCTTGCCTTTTTCGTGTCCAGAAGGACCTTCGCCGCCGCGGGAAGAGCCGCTGCCGCTCCGAAGAACTCCTCATATTCATGCAGGCAGATCCCCCCGCGGCGAAGTGTCTCCCGCGCCGCCTCCGGGAAGGCTGCCGTGCGGGCGAAGAGGTCCGCCTTTTCTTTCGTAACGCAGAGATAGGCAAAATAGACCGGATTGCAGGTCACGTCGTCGCCCCGCAGGTTCGTGAGCCAGGCGATATCGTCCAGCGACGTGATCAGATGCACGTCCGCGCCGGCTTTTTCCATCGCCGCCCGAAGACGCGCCAGTTTCGAGGAGATCGTTTCGCCGGTCACCTCGTCCGGCAGGGCGAAGACCGGCCGGAACTCCTGCGCGGGCCGGTCCGGCCAGATCTCATCGGCCAGGTCGAAATGGCTCTCGATCCGCGCGTTTTTGCCGGCCAGAGCCGCTTCCCAGCTCTGCTCCTGGGAAAGCGTCACGATCCGCCCGTCAAAGCCGAGCGTGCCGCCTTCCGGAAGCTCCGCCGCCAGGAATTCGGCCACCGTCGGAACCCCGGGCATGCCCATCCGGTAAAGGTCGATACCGGTCCCCCTAAGCTGCTCTTCCGCCTGCAGGAAATAGCGGCCGTCCGTCCAGAAGCCGGCCTTCTCCCGCGTCACAGCCAGCGTCCCGGCAGAACCCGTGAAGCAGCTGATCGCGCGGATCGCGCGGAAATGGGCGCTGATATACTCCGATCCGTGACAGTCTCCCATCGGGATCACATAGAGGTCGATCCCTCTCTCCCGCATCGCTTTCCGCAGTTCCTTCACCAGCCCGCGGCCCGTTTCTTCCATAGTTCCTTCTCCTCCCGTAAAAAAGCGCTTCCCGGAAAGGAAGCGCAGACGGCGGCCTCCCGGCCGCTATTCCAATATATGTTCCATGCCCTGGCTCAGGATCGAAGCGATATGCCCGTCCGCCAGAGAGTAAAAAACCGTTTTTCCGTCGCGCCGCGCCCGGACCAGATCCATCTGTTTCAAGATCCGCAGCTGGTGCGAGATCGCCGACTGGGTCATGGAAAGCAGCGCGGCGATATCGCAGACGCAGGTCTCCGCGCACAGCAGGATATAGAGGATCCGGATGCGGGTCGAATCGGCGAACACCTTGAAGAAATCGGCCAGATCGGCCAGATGCTCCTCTTCCGGCATGGCCTCCCGCACCTTTTGGACCAGTTCCTCATGGACATGCAGATATCCGCAGACTTCCACTTCACAATTGTCTTTCCGCATGTGCTCTCCGCCTTCCGCTCAGTAGATCTCTCCGTTTTCGGTCACGATCCGGACTTCCCCCTCCCGGCCGCGGATGACGGTCCCGGGTTCGATCTTCACCCGTTTCTCCACGATGCAGTTTTCCAGCACCGCGCCTTCGTCCACGTAGACGTCGTCCAGCAGGATGCAGTTCTTCACCGAGCTGTTCTGCCCGACGAAGACTTTCTTGAATACCACCGAATGCTCGACCCGGCCGCTCACGATGCTCCCCGCCGCGAGCAGGGAATCCTTCACCTTCGCGTCCTCGTTGAACTTGGCCGGCGGATTGTCGTCCACGCGCGTCATGATCTTCGGGAACTCGTAGAAGAAGGTTCTGCGAAGCTCCGGAGCCAGGAAATCCATGTTGCAGGTGAAATAGTCGTTCACGGAAGCGATGTTCTTCCAGTAGCCCTCGTGCACGTAGGCCATAATCCGGCGGCTGTCTACGTTCTTCATCAGATAATCCTGCACCAGGTTATATTTCTCTTCCCGCCGCAGTTCCTCCAGCACGCGGAGGAGGTGCCGGCGGCGCGCCACGTAGATGCCGCAGCTGATGTAGGGGCCGCTCGCATCGCCGGTCTTCTCGTTCCAGGAATTGATGCGGCCGGTCTCATCGAACTCCACCACGCCGAAACGGCTGATCTCGTCGCCCTCCTGCACCTTACGGCAGACGACCGTGATCTCGGCCTCCTTTGCCATGTGGGCGTCCAGGACCTTGTTGAAATCGATCTTGTAGACGCCGTCGCCGGCCGCGATGATCACGTACGGCTCGTGGCGTTCCCGGAGGAAGTCGATATTCTGGATGAGCGCGTCCGCGGTGCCGCGGTACCAGCTGCTGTTTTCCTGCGTGATGGTCGGGTTGAGCAGGAAGAGCCCGCCCTGCTTGCGGCCGAAGCCCCACCAGCTGGGGGAGCTCAGGTGACCGTTCAGGGAGCGGGAGCTGTACTGCGTGATGACCGCGACCGTGTTGATGCCCGAGTTCGACATGTTCGACAGGGCGAAATCCACGCTGCGGTAGGATCCGGCGATCGGCATGGCGGCGATGGCGCGCTTCCGCGCCAGGATCTTCATCCGCTCGCTGGAGCCGCCGGCCAGAATGATTCCCAGGGCCTTCATCTCTTCGTCCCCCTCTTCAGAATGTAGCCGCCGGAAGGCAGGCTTCCTTCCGGATAATCCTCCGCAGCCGTGATCCCGGAGATCGCGGCATTGCGGCCGACGGAAACGCCCTCGGGCACTTCCGAGTCCGCCCCGATGACGGTCAGGTCGGAATTGTAGACCTTCGGATCCAGGTGGCTGACGGCGAAGATGCCCTCCCCGACTTTCGCGCCCTTCCGGATCACGGAGTTCTCGCCGACGATCACCTTGTTGAGGACGGCTCCCTCTTCGACGACCACCCCGTTCATCAGGATCGAATCCTGCACCTTGGCGCCTTTTCCGACCACGACACGCGAGCCGAGGACCGAGTGCCGGACTTTTCCTTCCACCAGGCTCCCGTCGCCCACCACGGAGCGCTCCGCGCCGGCCGTCTCCGAAAAATACGCCGGCGGCAGGGATTCGGTGCTGGTGTAGATCTGCCAGAACTCCTCGTAGAGGTTGAAGACCGGGTCGTATTCTACCAGTTCCATATTGGACTCCCAGTAGGACGAGAGGGTCCCCACGTCCTTCCAGTAGCCGTTGAACTCATACACGTACAGGTTGCCGGTCTTCCGGAAACAGTGCGGGATCACGTGCATGCCGAAGTCGCAGTGGTCCACGTTCGCCAGTTCGTTCAGAGCGTCCCGGAGCACTTTCCAGGTGAAGATATAAATGCCCATCGAAGCCAGGTTGCTCCGCGGACGGGCGGGCTTTTCCTCGAACTCGGTGATCCGGCCGGTCTCGTCCGCGTTCACGATCCCGTAGCGGTGCGCCTCGGTCCACGGCACCGGCATGACCGCCACCGTCGCGTCGGCCCCGCTGCGGATGTGCCGCTGGAGCATATCCTGATAATCCATCTTGTAGATATGGTCCCCGGAGAGGATCAGCACGTACTCGGGATTGTACTGCTCGATGAATTCGATATTCTGATAGATCGCGTTGGCAGTGCCGGTATACCATTCGCTGTCGCCCGAGCGCTCGTACGGCGGAAGGATCGTCACCCCTCCGATCTGGCGGTCCAGATCCCACGGGATGCCGATGCCGATATGCGTGTTGAGCTTCAGCGGCCGGTACTGGGTCAGGACCCCGACGGTATCCACGCCGGAGTTCACGCAGTTGCTTAACGGGAAATCGATGATGCGGTATTTTCCCCCGAAGGCGACGGCCGGTTTGGCCATGCCCTGGGTCAGGACGCCGAGCCTGCTTCCCTGGCCGCCGGCCAGGAGCATGGCGATCATCTGCTTTTTGATCATGGGTCTTCCTCCCAATGT
>JAEEGL014543584.1_pt1 | contig 18020 bp, 13 predicted proteins | sample 9134231 | NCBI WGS metagenome assembly JAEEGL01 (sample SAMN16246548, study PRJNA631951) | gut metagenome | biome: gut microbiome; feature: rumen; material: fiber-attached | host: Bos | place: Iran: Karaj | collected 2018-10 | reverse complement strand
GACCCGAAAGATATCACTGTCGTTTTCGCTTTGGGATCACACAGACCCCACACTGAAGAAGAAAAGAAAAAGCTCGTAGGCGAGCGTGTATACAGCGAAGTCAGATGCATTGATTCCGATCCGTCCGACTGCATTCATATGGGTGATACTTCAAGAGGAACACCCGTTGATATCACAAGAAGCGTTGCCGAAGCTGATTTCAGGATCGGTGTCGGCAATATCGAATTTCACTATTTCGCCGGTTATTCGGGCGGCGCCAAGGCTCTTATGCCCGGTGTTTCCACACCTTCCGCCATTCAGGCAAACCACCGTATGATGATTGACGAGAGAGCCTGCGCCGGAAATCTTAACGGCAACCCCATAAGAGCAGACATAGAAGAATCAGAGACGTTCTGCCACTTAAGTTTTATCGTTAACCCGATACTTGATGAACATAAGCACATCGTTTTCTGCGTTGCAGGTGATGTTACCAAAGCTCACAGGGAAGGCTGCAAATACCTTGATAACATGTACAGAAAGCCTCTTAAGAGAAGAGCTGACATCGTTATCGTATCCCAGGGAGGCGCTCCTAAGGACGCAAACCTTTATCAGACCCAGAAGGCACTGGACAATTCAAAATATGCTGTAAAGGACGGCGGGACGATCATCGTTATCGGCGCATGCAATGAAGGATTGGGAAGCGCCAAGTTCGAAGAGTGGCTCACTACTGCAAACACTCCGGATGAGCTCATCGAGAGAGTAGGAAGGGATTTCCAGCTCGGCGGGCATAAGGCGGCTGCAATAGCAATGGTATTAAAGCATGCCAAGATAGTTCTGATATCCGAGATGGATGATGACTTCGTAAGGAGCATCTTCTTAGAGCCAATGCATTCCGCACAGGAAGCATTTGATGAAGCATATGCAAGATACGGCGAAGACTGTTCAGTCATATGCATGCCGTTCGGCGGTGCCACATTGCCGATGCCTCCCGAAGAGTAAGTTCAGGTTTATAGCATTTAACTTTTCGATAACTCTATTTTTCTTGTTGTAACTTATAGGCTTTACCTATATAATCGCCGTTATGGTTTTACAACTTACTGACAGTACAAAAGACATATACAAGAGATTGTTAAAGATCGCCGTTCCGATGATGATACAGAACGGTGTGTCTAACATCGTAAATCTTCTGGATAATTTCATGATCGGAATGGTCAGCACGAATGCGCTGTCGGGCGTAGGCATCGCAAACCAGATGATGTTCGTATTCTTTCTTATGACATTCGGAGCAACCGCAGGTTCAGGCATCTTTACGGCACAATATTACGGCAACCGCGACTGGGAAGGCGTCAGGATCACTTTCAGATTTAAGATCGTCACAAACCTTATCCTTTCTGTCCTGGCCAGCTTCATATTCTTCTTCGGCGCAAACTTCCTTGTATCGCGCTTTCTTATGGGAGAAGGAGATCCTGCCGATGCTGCCGAGACACTTAAGATAGGAGTGCAGTATCTTCATGTGATGGTCATATCCCTGATACCGATCGGAATATGCCAGTCGTATGCAGGCACACTTCGCGATATCGGCGAGACAAAGGTTCCTCTTATAGCTTCAGCAATAGCGATCGCAGTAAACTTTACGGGAAATCTCCTGCTCATTTACGGACTTCTGGGATTCCCCGCTTTAGGTGCTCTCGGTGCCGCTATAGCTACGGTCATCTCGAGATTTGTGGAACTTGGCGTGCTGACCGTTTATGTGGCTACACACAAAAAGCAGTGTCCTTTCATTGTAGGTGCTTTCAAGCATTTCAAGATCCCGGCAAAAATGGCGCGCGAATTTATTATCAAGGCCACTCCGCTTCTTTTAAACGAGACGATGTGGTCATTCGGAATAACGATGCTCAATCAGTCATATTCATTCAGGACTCTTGATGCCATGGCTGCAATACAGATAGAAACATCGATCTATAATGTCATGATGGTCGCTTTCGTCGCCATGGGTGAAGCAGTCGGTATCCTGACAGGTCAGGTATTGGGAAGCGGCAAAGTAGAAGAAGCAAAGAAAGATGCATTTAAGATGATCTGGTTTACGGTAGCTTTCGGCACCTTGTTCGGACTTATCATGATAATCATAAGTCCATTCTTCCCGATGATATTCCCTGATGCGACTGTTCAGATCAGGAACCTTGCAACATGGCTCATAGTGATCAACGGAATCCTTATGCCGTTCTATTCTTTCACGCATGCGGCATATTTCATAATCAGATCAGGCGGAAAGACACTCATAACCATGATCTTCGACTCAGGTTTTGTATGGATACTGTCCGTGCCCTGTGCTTTTCTTTTAAGCCATTATACGGATCTTCCGCTTGTATGGATGGTATTTGCCGTACAGGCGCTTGAGCTCATAAAATGCATAACAGGCGGACTGTTCGTCAGAAGCGGAGTCTGGGCCAAGAACATCGCAAAGGAAGTCAACGAAGAATCAACCTGATTAACACTGTTTTGTAACACGATTAGTATTACAATATAGTTCTGGATTTATTTAAGTGAGGATTCTAAATGGGCTGGGACGCAGGTTTTCTTTTATATCTGCAGAATAACATAAGATCGGATGTGCTTAATCCGGTCATGACTTTCATCACCCATACCGGAGATAAAGGGATCGCTCTGATAGCTTTAGTACTTATCCTTCTTTTGATACCGAAAATGAGACGTGTAGGCATTATAGCTGCAATAAGCATAGCTTTCGAAGCAATAATCACAAATATTTTCATAAAGAACATGGTTGCCAGGACAAGACCTTATGAGACTGTCGACGGGCTTGTTAACCTGATCGAAAAGCAGAAGGATTACTCCTTCCCTTCCGGTCATTCCGGCGCCGCGTTTGCCGTTGCAGGAGCTCTCATCGTTATCGCGTTGTTAGGACTTCCCGTAGTTGTGGAAGCAGGAAAGATCACGAGAACAAAGATGAATCTTACATATAAGCTTTTCGCCGTCCTGATGATAATCTACGCGGTAATACTTGCATTCTCGAGAATGTATGTAGGCGTTCATTATCCCACGGATATAATAGGCGGCACTCTCCTCGGAGCAGCAACCAGTTTCATTGCTTATTTTGCCTATCATGTGGCGATCCGCAAGATCTCGGTACGCAAAGCTGCAAAAACAGAAAACGCGTAAGTTTTTTAACCGGGCAAACGTCCCGTCTTTTTCCTTATCTTCTCCTCATAAAGAAGTCTGTCGGCATTATTCATTACATCGTAGATATCGATCTTATTGCTGCATGTGAATTTATAGATACCGGTACTCATTCCAATGAGATAAGGCTTATCAGCGGTCACGTTGTGCTGCTTCGTGACCTTTTCGATCCTTGCCTTCATGGAATCGACATTGCAGTCAGCACCGGTTATGGCAAGCGCAATAAACTCATCGCCTCCGATACGTCCGATGATATCAGTTTCTCTGAAAGATTCGCGAAGGATCTCTGATACCGTCCTTAGCGCGAAGTCACCATCGTCATGCCCGTACATATCGTTAACGACCTTAAGATCATCCATATCCGCATAACAGATGATAGCCATCTTGCCCTGGTTTACAGGTTCTGCGAGAACCTTTTCCGCATTAGCGATAAAACCTCTTCTGTTGTAAAGTCCGGTAAGTTCATCTTTTTGGGCAATCTCTTCAAGCTTTGTATTATCTCTTATAAATCTCTCAAGAGAAATCTGAAGAGACTGCTTTACGCGGTTCTGTTCTTCGATCATGAACAAAGATCTTAATGTAACAGACAGCTGGAACGACAGCGAGGCTATGCTGAAGGATTTTGCGACCGGCACCTCGTTAACGAGCAATCCGTAATAATCAGGGCCCACGAACAAAGGCGATACGATCATCGTGCGGCGTTCGTCATCTGTTATGAATTCATTATCGAAAATACTCTCTGTACGAAGGAGCTGCTGCTCTTCCGGAGGCATCCTCAGACCATCCTTATCGGATATCGCTTTAAGAAGGATAGACTTCGGGAGCGTCCATTCGGGATCGCCGGAATTCTTGATATTCCCCTGGAAAAGATAAAGGAGAGATCTTCTGATCCCGACACCCGTAAATCCTCCGAGCAGGAGCTCATAACGGATCTCATCGCTTCCTTCAAGCAGAAGGATATCACCTACTTTGCGGCTGACCACTCCCTGCATCCTCTCAGTCCTTCTCCTTGCAACATTTGCAGGAAGGATGCCGGAAAAAGCAAGTCTTCTGAAGTATTTGGAGAACACTTCATTGACCGATAACCTGAGCTTATCGTCTTTTGCTTTGCTCAAAGCCTTATACTGCATTGTCTGAAGGACATTAAAGAGTTTTTCCCTGGTGGAGAGCATGAACATATCCGTTCTCAAAAGAGCCGCGAACTGCTCATTCATGGCAGAGATCTTATCCTCATTTTCCGCATCCCTTACAAAGTCAGCAAAAGAATCAGTAAAGCAATCCATTGAAGCTGAGACTGAATCCGTACCGCCGTATATATTAAACAGATATTCTTTTATCCCGTTTTTAAATCCTTCCGGATCGCTGTCCATCTTATCGAATCCCAACCTGATGTTCATCTCTTCAACATCAAGTTCATCACAGCCGCAGGAACTCCTTAAGACCAGATGAGTGTCAGCAGCCATATCTTTGGGGGCATTGCCGTTTATATAGTTATAGGCATTAAGAACTGCCTTATATGCAAGCGCCGCTGAACTGGCTTCAACTGTAGTAAGTGCCGGTTCAAGTGATATAGCGAAGACGTCATCATCAAATCCTGCAACAAGGATATCTTTACCGGGGATAAGCCCTCTGTTGTTTAAAGCGTTATACCCGCCTACAGCCATTGAATCGTTCGCGAATACGATAGCCTCGAGATCTTCATTTTTATCAAGGAGCTCATCAACCACCGCTTCACTCGCCATGGAAAAATCGCCGTATACAATTCTGTTTTCTTCCACCTGAATACCGTTATCGGTCAGCACATCCTTATATATTTCAAGCCTTTCACGTGCATCCCTGTTGGTAAGAGGACCTGATACATATCCGATCTTTTTGACGTTATGTCTCTTGATAAGATGAACAAGAAGATCTGTCAGTCCGGATCTGTTATCGAATGTAACCGCATGATATCCTTCAAAATCCGAGAAAAGGCAGATGACAGGAACATCAGGCAAAGACTTAATGAATTCCGTCTGCAATGCCATATCGGCTCTTGAACAGATAAGACCCTGAAGGACATACACTATGTCAACGTTACGCTCTGTCGGAATATTATAGATAGTATTGTACTGATACTCATATTTCTTATCGACATAGCGGCTGTCTGTCTTTCCTATGTAATGACCCGGAAAGATAAAAAGATTGGCATCTATTGCTTTTGCAGCCTGCTCAGCGCCCTTTGCAGCCTGATTGGAAAAGTAATTATCTATGTCGTCGATAACTAAACCGATATTGAGTCTTTTTCTCATATCATGTTGTTCCTTTCATGAATGCGTTTGTCAGAAACCGCGAAGTCTCTTCCTGGACATCTTATCAGCATACATCCTGGAATCCGCTTCCAGGATCATGTCTTCTATATCTATATTCTTATCGATAACCCGTTCAGCGACACCAATGCTGGCACCGACTTCAAAAGGCTTGTCGGTCATAGCGGGATCGGCATCGGCTGCCATCTCTATCTCATTGCGGATATCCTTTATCGTTCCCTCAAGCTTCTTATCACCGATGATTGCGAAAGCGAATTCGTCACCGCCGTATCTGGCGGCCACACCGCGGTCCTTCACATACTTAAGGATCGCCCTGGCAAGAGTCTGTATCGCGATATCTCCGTTCTCATGTCCGTATGTATCGTTAATGGTCTTGAGCTTATCCATATCGATAGAGAACAGAGAAAGGATCTTGCCGGAATTCGCGGGAGTGTTAAGGAGTTTCTTGACGACTGCGAAAAAGCCTCTCCTGTTGTACAGACCTGTAAGGAAATCCTGTTCTGACAGGAGTTCATTCGCCCTGTTCTTGGTAATGAGTTTCTTGTTGTTATTTACTGCATTGACGGCAGCATTTACAAAAAGACTGAACTCTTCAAATCTCTGCTGGGATCTCAATGTGATCAGATCATAGCCGTTGACCACATAACCGAATGATTCCGTGGAAGACCTGATCTGTCTGAACAACAGGACATTGATATTGCTGTCAGGTGCCATAATAAGATCATAGTCAGGGATCGGATATCTCATCCTGTAGAATTTCTGCGCATTGGTATACTTGTTCGATCTTCCGTGGAACACACTGTGGCAGCAATCATCCTCGTTAACTCCGACAAAATAATAATGGCTCTTCCACACCCAAAGTGAATTTCTAAGATTATCAGCAGCTTCATCAAGATTATCCGTAGATGTCATCTGTGATACGAAGCGGCCCATCTCGAGCATATGTCTGAACGCATCCTGGTTCTCTTCGGCAAGCTGGTCCACTATCTCAGCCCACGGGAAATCAGAACTTGATTTACATCCGCAGGACTGCATGAACATTGACTTATAAGGGATCAGGAACGAATCGTCCGGAACCTTTTTCTGTTCCTCCCAATTCCTGATACGATATAAGATCTCCACAGCTATCTTGTGATAATCAAGCTCACATGTAGTTAATACAGGATCGTTATACTGTCCCTGCCAGATACCGTCAAAGCCCGTAACTATTACGTCTTCAGGAACTCTGATGTATTTTTTATGAAGGGAATCACAAACACCTATTGCCATTGAATCGTTGGCGCAGATGATCGCATCCGGAAGATCGTATCCCTTATCCAGCAACTCATCCATTACGGTAAGCGCTCTTGCCTGCCAGAAATCCCCGTAGAAGATATTAGCAGAACCGGGATCTATTCCGTGCTTTTCAAGGACTTTCTTAAAGATACCGATCCTAGCTTCCGAGAACGGATTATCCTTAAAGCCTGCAAACATATCAAGTCTTTTGGCACCGTGAACAGTAACGACATGTTCAACAACAGCCTCAAAACCGGTATCGTACTCAAAATCAGCATTGATGCAGCCTTTTACAGGGTACTGGAAAGTAATTACAGGAACGTCTTTTTCATGCCCTATCGCAGTAAGTCTTTCAATGACTTCCCTGGTCTTTATCATCTCTCCGAATATGATTATCGACGCAAGTTCCATCCTCGACAAAAGATCAGCAAACTCCATCTCAAGTTCAGCCTGTGTCGTATCAGGATTATTCACATTAAAGGTAAAGCTGGCAATAACATAATCCCTGTTTACTTCCGGAGTATTCAAAGCCCTTAAGAACAGGCTGAAGTTATCGGAATCATCCCATACTCCGCAGACAGCTATAAGCTTACGTCTGTTCTCAATACCGATCCTCTTTTTGAGCAGGATATTACGGATATGGATCGATGCTTTTGAGATCGCACTGATAGCAAAAATAACCGCCGCATCGTCATAGTCTTCCTGTACTTCAAAGAGCATCCTGTGCTTCTGCCATTGCCTGTCGAGCTTGATGGAATAAGGATCAGTGATACTTTCCTGATCCGGTCCCGAAGCAAAGATGCATTCTATGGAACGTTCCTCATCGGCTCTCCCGTCAAAGGAAAATTCATAAGCAGTGCCTTTTTTAAATGCAAATCCGCCCTGCAGGAGCCTTGTCTCACCGGATACACCCGAAATAAATGACGGAGTGATGATCAGTTCATCTTCCATGAAACTTACATTGGTATTCAGATCACCTTCGGCAACATAGAAAGCGTTGCTTGCCCCTGTACCTGATTTATTGTTATCTCCTGAGCTTTCGGGATCAAGTGACAATATCCTTGCAGGTCTTATTACATCCCTGTCATATGCTGCTTTCTGATAGTATCTTACGTAATCGACAAGAAGCTCCGCATCATTATCTTTCAGTTCAGCCTTAGCATCAGTGCTTTTTCCGGATCTGTCTCCTCCTGCAGAAACTCCGATGACCAGATGGAAAGGCTTGTCAAAAGGCGCGGGATAAGGCAGTTCAGTCTCACCGTTCCTGGAAAACCAGTAAGATGTTCTGTAATACTCTTTTCCGTCGCACGCGAAGATGATCTCATCCTGATCCCATTCACATGAAAAGACATGAAACTCGGAAGAAAAATCCAGATTGAGTTTACGGTAGCTTCCGGAACGCTCTGTATAAGGATATCCGAAGACGACTCTCGATACGGCTTCATCAGTCTTGGCACCGGCGATCTCGACCATGTCGATCTGCCCGTGAAGAGGAAACTCTTTATAGTTTCCGGTTGCCTCATCGTAGGATGCGCTCGGCATCAGACGGATGTAACTTAATATACCGTTAGCCTTAGGGACTTTGATCCTCGCTACGATCTTGCCGTATGTATATTCTCTCTTGCCATATGTACTGACTCTTCCGGACAGATACCTCAACTCTCCGGAACTGTTAGTAGTGATCTTAGGTCTAATGGAAAGACAACTGTCTCTTAATTCAATACATTTATTACCGCAGTACTCCTGACGCTCACCATCTATCCATCCGGGAGCGCGGCTTTCAGAACTCCAGATCGATCCGTTAATTGAATTACTGTTAAACTCGTCGGACCAGACTACATGGAATCCGTCCGGCAATGAGATCTTGGTACTCATCAGGTTGAACTATCGGTCAAATAAAAGGTCCTTATGTATCAGGTGCAAAAACATCCATAGCAGCGTTGTTGCGCGCCATAATGTATTTATAGCAGTCATCGGCACTTACTTCGAATGCCTTGAAGATATCCTTGACAGCATCGTAGATCGCCTTGCATCTGATGATATCAACTGTATCATGAGCCTGTGAGAAAAGTCCGAAGATGAGCATGTCATACATCTTGTAGAAGTCTACTTTGAAAGCATCGAACTCATTGATAGCTCTGAGGAACAAATCCTTATTCTCGGGTTCATAAGTACGCATGATATTTAAAAGATGCAGTTCTTTCTTAGCGCAGCCGGCAATGGCATTTACACTGGCCTTGATGCCCGGGTTGACGGTCCTTGTATTGTAACGGACGATCGTCATTGAGAGCTCATCAACCATATCTACACAGTCTTCGATATGTCTTGCCATCTGGAAGATATTGATGCGCTTCTCAGGATCCTGTTCGACAGAATGCAGTCTGTCGGAAAAACCGTGGAAAACTATATCACCGTCATTTTCAAGTTTATTGATACGTCTTGAAATAGCTACTCTGTCTTCTATTTTTTCGAGCATCCCCAGGAGCTCGACACATTCTTCATTAAGGACCTCAGCCAATTTCTGAGCCTGATCAAATAGGAATTCGCGATCGTCTTGTGTCATCAGACTAGCCTCCTGCACAATTTTATAGCCTATTATATATTAACAAAGATATTTTATTCAAGCGAAGAAGACCTGTTTTCGAGCGTGAATATAAATGAAAAAAGCTGCCTCATTATCCTGAGACAGCCTATTATCTTTTCGTTAGAATTTTCTTTTATCAGAGTGCGGAAACCTTTGTACCCATCTGATCGATGTCCTGATTCTCAACTACGAGATTTACAGACTTAGGTGTGCAGACGAATGTTGTCTTAACAGGTGTAGGCTCAACTCTTCCGCCTAATGCATAAACACCGCCGCTGATATAGTCAACTACACGCTGGTTCTTATCTGTATTTGTAAGATTGCAGATAACGATATGACCTTCACGGATATGATCGCAAACAATCTGGCTTGTTCTGATATCGAAAGGTGTAAGCATGATTACTGTTGCATTGTGCTGCATAACAGGTGTTGTAACTGCGGGCTCTTGAACGAAGGTACGAGGTTCTTCGATAAAAGATTCCTCTGCGATAGGCTCCTGCTCGAATCCTTCTTCTTCAATGTAGCCCTCTTCTTCACCGTAATAATTCTCTTCTACGTCTTCCTCTACAGGTGAGAACATGCTTCCGAAGAAATTCTTAACGTTAAAAGTGCCCATTTGTTTTTCCTCCTTAAAAAATCGCCCGACCAAGGACATTCATATAACATAATGGGATATTAACGAACTTTGACTTTTACTTCAATAAATTTGGGCAATATGACATAAGATGGTAACGTAACTCGGGTTTTTATTACAAAATGTAACAAAAATCAACCGAACATTGTTACAAAGGCTTATATTGAGAGCGGTCTCCGAATATCGCAGTGCCTATACGGATGTGCGTTGCACCTTCATATATAGCGCTCTTATAGTCCTGACTCATACCCATGGAAAGGACCTTCCAGCTCTCAAGTCCCGTATATTCTTTAAGGTCTTCATATATTACTCTTGTCTTCGCAAAAACCTCTCTTGCCTGACCTTCGTAAGTCTCTATGGGAGCCATCGTCATAAGGCCGCAGATTTTAATCGAGGGCATGTCTATGATCTTATCTATAGCAGGCTTTAACTCATGAGGTGCAAAGCCGTGCTTGCTCTCTTCTCCCGACACGTTTGCCTGTAAAAGAATGTTGGAAGTAACATTGTTACTTGCGGATCTTTTGGAGATCTCCTCAGCAAGTTCAATACTGTTTACAGAGTGTATAAGAGATGTTTTTCCTATAATATATTTAACCTTATTCTTCTGTAACGTTCCTATTAGATGCCAGTTTGCATCGATATCCAGAGCAGAGAATCTCTCGACCTTCGGGACGAGTTCCTGGACGCGGTTTTCCCCAAGATCGGAAAGTCCGCTCAAAGCTGCAGCTTCGGCATATTCAACGGGGAACACTTTTGTAACTCCAATGAGGGTAACAGATCCCTTAGTTCTTCCTGACAGGGCAACCGCTTCATCTATTGATTCCCGGACAGCAATTATGTTGTCCGATATCCTTTTTTTCAACTGCTCATCAAAATCGTATTCCATATCAGTCGACCTTATCTCCGGGCTTAACAGTCTTAGGGTTAGTAATAATAACTGTATCAAGATTAGGTACAGATGAATTGCCCACCTGGTCGATGATCGCAAACTCTCTGTCATTATCCAGAACTATTACTCTTACTTCTTCAACGAAACCCTGGTTATTGGTATATACGGATGCCATTCCCGAATATTCGGATACGCTGATCTTCTCGCATGTCATACCAAGACCTGTGGCAGAATCGACAAAAGATGCGATATAGCCTTCAGTATAAAGCCTGTCTAGTTTTTTCAGGTTTGCATAATCGTTTGGAGTCGAGAATGCAACTATCGTGCCGCCGTTATCCAGGAATTCGGTATGGACAACGGTACACCCGGGCACATTCGTTTTCTGCTGCTCGACGACATTGCCTTCATCATCTATCTTCTCATTAGGAAGGATATTGATATTAAAGATCGAGTCGTTTGCAAAAGTGTCGGTACCGACAGCCGCACCCGGCGCAAAATAGATGCAGAATGAAGGATTGCCCTTAGGCGCATAATCCACATTGACAAGGCTCGGAACAGAAACCCTCATACCGTCAGTCTCTGTGATAACGATCTCGATGTCGACCGTTCTCAAGTCGAGAAGATCTTCGACATAACGTGAGGTCTCAAAAGTAATGAGAGTGCCCGAAGCATCACTTTCGCAGCGGACAACCTTACAGTTATCAATGGAGATACCTTCAGTACGCACGTTGATGTCATGTGTCGTGCCTTCCTTAAAGTCTGAAGCAGCCGCATCATTAGCTGACAGATATACAGTCAGATACTGGCTCTCATTCTGAGCGATCCTTACTGCCGAAGTATCGGCCTTAACGCTAAGATCGGAAGTAATAGCACCGACTGAATTATTCAGATAGCCTTTGATCTCAGCAGCAGGCATTGAAAGGAATGTATCGTAATCAAGTTCCTGCTCCTTACCGTCGAGTCTGAAAGATACGATACCCGGTCTGTGAGCTTCTATTACCGTTGCATACGTCTCGACTTCGGCTTCGTATACTTTCTCATCGCTTCTTAAGGTAACTATTCTTGCATCATCGAAATCGATCTTGCTCATCTCATCTTCGCGCTCGTCAAGGATAACATTTACCGAAGAACTGTATGACGACAAATTGTTGAGATTTCCGCTCATCGAATCAAATCTTACGGAATCTAAGATAGCGGAAAGGTTCTTGTTATAGTTCCTGTAGATCGTATCAGCCTCGGCAACGCCGCCTGCAAAGATCAGTTCCTGCTGGACATCAGATATCTGGGACTGGACATTACGGAGATCGGTAACGACAGACTTCATATTGTCAGGCACGACGATCGCTATCTCCTGTCCCTTTGCAACTCGTGAACCTTCTGTTATCTGTGTAACAAGTTCTCCGGTCTGCTCGCTGTTTATAGTATCCTCATCTCTTACGATCAATGCTTTTGCACCTATGGTGTGTTCAACGGCACCTGTCGTAACGAACGAGAAGTTAGGTTTCTCGGCGATATAGTCATATAAGTGATGAACAACGAAAACAAGCACGAGAAGTGCAGCAGCGACAGCAACTGCTCCGAGCACGCCGTTCCTTATAGCGCGGCTCTCGGCGCTCTTTTGCGAAGGATTCTTGCGCTTATACTCATTCTTCTCGATCTTTTCCTGCTCTTTAAGCTTAGCCTGTTCCCTGCGCTTTTTCTGCTCTGCTATCTTCGCCTGTTCTTTTCCTTTTGCGCGTTCAGCAGAAGATACGGGCTTTTTTGCAGAAGACGGAGCAGACTTCACGGGGGATTTTGAAGCAGGCACCTTTGAAGTCTTGGGAGCAGTCTTTATATCTTTCTTGTTCTCAGATGAAGAAGTGCTCAGAGGATCCATCTGAGGAATGATGCTCTTCTGGTGGTCATCACCTGATTTTACGGAAGAGATATCCTTACCGGACTTTTGGACGGGTTTTCCGGCAGGCTTGACAGGCGCCTTTTTTCCGGCGGGCTTAACGTTCCTGTTGCCGGATCTTTTTGCCGGATCAACAGGCTTTGCATTCGTCTTTTTCCTGTTGGCATATCCGCCCTGAGGACTGTTATACCATTGTTTTCCGTCTGCCATTTTGCTTAACCCCCGACAGCAAGCATACAGGCAAGCTTGGCCTGTTCTTTAGCAAGGCTTCCCTGCATATAGGCAATGTAGGGAGGCTTTATCGGACCGTCACATGACAGTTCCGTGGTAGCTCCCTGCACAAATGCGCCTGCCGCCATGATAACCTGATCGTCGTATCCGGGCATATCCCACGGAACCGGAGTTACAAAAGAATCAACCGGTGAGCAGGACTGGATAGCAGCACAGAACTGCTTCATCTTTTCCGGATCTCCGAATTCGACCGTCTGGACTATATCTCCTCTCGCTTCACCAGAGGACGGACTTGTATTATAACCCTCTCCGCTTAAGATCTCTGCCGCAAATACGGCAGCCTTGAGGCATTCGCCGACACAGGCAGGTGCGGTAAAGAGTCCTCTTGCGATCATGGCATTTGCGCCCAATGTCGGACCGACCTCACTGCCCAGACCCGGAGTCGTAAGATGCCTTGCGGCATTTTCTACCAGATCCTCCCTGCCGATGATATATCCTCCGGTCCTCGCGATTCCGCCGCCGGGGTTCTTTATGAGAGATCCCGCAACAACATCGGCACCGGCTTCTATAGGTTCTCTTTTTTCGGTAAACTCGCCGTAGCAGTTATCAACTGCTACGATGATATCTTTTCTGACGGAATGGGCAAGATCTGCGATCTTTTCTATATCTTCGCACAGAAGCGCCCTTCTGCCCGTATATCCTCTGGACTTCTGGATAAACACCATCTTCGTCTCAGGCTTTATTGCCGCTCTTATCGCATCAAGATCAGGAGAGCCGTCCTCTTTGAGGTTTACTTCCTCATAGCCGATCCCGTAAGCCTTAAGGGACATATCGTTTTTATCAGAAGACAGACCGATCGTAGCCATAAGCGTGTCGTAGGGTCTTCCCGTTACCGACAGCATAATATCGCCCGGTCTTAAAGCCCCGTAGAGCATTGCCGATATCGCCTGGGTACCGGAACTGATCTGCCATCTGACATAGGCTTTTTCCGCTTTGAAGACTTTGGCGAAGATGTTCTCGATCTTCTCGCGTCCGGCATCATCATAGCCGTAGCCTGAAGTAGAACCCATATGTGTATCGGAGAACTTCTCACTCCTGAAAGCATCAAGGACCTTAAGCTCATTAAATGTGACTGTATCATCTATACAGGCATATACTTCAGCAAGCGCCTCTTCAGCCTTTTTAGCTGCCTCTATCGCCTTTTCGCTGACACCATATGCCCTGTAATTCTCAATCGCGTTATTCATAACTTGTTATTATATCAATAAAAAGCCGCCATGTTTAGAAAAACTAAAAAAGCTCACAGATGGAGCAGGAGTCATCTGCGAAAACCGGACTGTAAAGTCTCGAAAAAGGGATCATCAAATATAATGTGCCAGTTTCAAAGCACCTGGAACACACTCGAACGTCACCTTGTGGCCGGAGAAATCCTCACCGTCGTAATTACCGTTCAGGTCCCTCGTTCCTGTGGCTTCGACAGTCAGTTCGGTGGTTACGAACGTATCTATCTCTTTGTAACCTTCGTGTCTGCCCTTCTTGTACTTTGACAGCAGGTAAAGAGATCTGGGAAGACTTACCGCGTCGATCGCACAGCAGTTCATGAGGCCGTCATCAATCTTTGCTCCCGGAGCGGGACAGAAGCCGTCACCGTAATACGAGCCGTTGCAGACAGCGATAAGCGTAAAACCCTTGTTCTCTGACTCGTTGGGCTTGCCGTCGCCGCGCAGTGCCTTGAATTTGAAATCAAATTTCCTGTCTCCGAATATACATCCCAATGCAGATGTGACATAAGCCGTACTCCTGACGAGCCCGGAATTAGGATGGGCAAGGACTTTACTCTTTGCCCTTAACTGAACCTCGGTATCAAGTCCGATGGATGCGACATTAAGACACCAGGCTGAGCCTGCATCTATCTTTTCACCTTTTTTGTTATAGGAAATAACCCTGATGAGATCCATATCCCTGACCGTGAACCGTTCATTGAAGATATCTTCGATACAGACACCGCAATCGGTCCTGTGCCTGTCGTCCATAACAGTTCTGGTGAAATCATTGCCGGTTCCTAACGGGATCAGAGCAAGCGGAGTATCTGATTCAGCAAGCGCGTTTCCCACTTCATGGATCGTTCCGTCACCGCCGCACGCAATTATAAGTATATCTTTCTCCGCTGTCGCATAACGGGCTGCCTCCCCGGCATGTCCGCCATATTCCGTAAAGATTATATTTGATTCTTCAGGATGCTCATAGGAGCACTTAAGGTAGATGTCTTTGAACCTTGCAAGGGCATTGGGTTCCGCCCTGCTGTTGACAATGAAAAGTTTTTTCATCAATGCACCGTCAGATTACTTCTTTTCGGAAAGCTTCATTACGACATCAACCATATCGCCGACTGTCTTTACCTCATCGAGGAGCTCATCGGGAAGACGGATATTATATGTCTCCTCGACATCAATAACGAATTCATAAAGCTGTAAAGAATCAAAAGGAAGGTCGGTGTTGAACTCAAGACCGGACGTGATCTCATCAGGAGAGATCTCCAATGTCTCGGACATGATCTTTACAACGTCTTCGAAAACCTTCTCTCTCCTGTTATCAGAATCACTCATCTTACTTCTTCTCCTTTGCGGTATCTTTAGCAACCTGTCTTGCAGTCGCTCTTACATTCTCGCTGCTGTCGTAACGTCTCAATTGCTGGGCAACATACTCGTCGACCTCGTTAACGAGATCTAAAAGATGCTGTCTGTCCTTCTCGTCATATCCCGCAAGGATATGTTTTGCCAAAACTCTGTGAAATTTGCTGTTCATTCTGCAGGCAAGCTTGCCGTTATGCGTAAGACTGATCCTGACGATCCTCTTATCGCGTTTATCACGTTCCCTGTGAACATAACCCTTCTTGACAAGCCTGTCGATAGCAACAGTAAGAGTACCCGTGGTAATACCAAGGTCTTCAGCTGTATTGGTCATAGTACGCGCATCATACGGTCCGATTGCAGTAAGAGTATGCATCTCCGCAATAGACAGGTCCTTGAAATAACCGGCCTGAAGAGATTTCTCTTCTGTCAAAACGACGTTTTCAAAGATCCTTACGAGGGCCTCCGACATCTGTTCTTCTTCGTTCAGCAAAATGATCTCTCCCTGTTAGTCTTAATATAACGTCAGTATAACAAAAATTTGATAAACTTTCTTCAATTATTCTAAGTTCCTCATTTTCGTTTATCACATGACCCGGCCGGCATGAAAATAGTATTGATCTTATTCGGAAACTCTTACCGCCTTCTTGTCACCGTTGATCAATACAACAACGAACACAAGAACAATAAGTGACAATCCGCCGAGGATCAGTGTCATTCCGTCGCTGATCCCCATTTTCTCAAGCGCTGCATCTCCGTATGTTCCCATTGTATTAAATAAAATATGCGTAAAGATCGTAAGCAGGATCGAACGGTATTTGTATCTCAAAAAGCCAAGGAAGAATCCGAGAACAGCCGCATAGATGCCCTGCACCAGGTTGAGGTGCATGGCGCCGAAAAGAACGCCGGAAATGAGTATTACAAATATCGGCTTTATTCCTGATCTTTCAAGGAAGCCGTATGTCACTCCGCGAAGACAGAGCTCCTCTAATACGGGGCCCAGGAAGATAACATAGATCACAGTAATGAGCAGATTATTTCCTATGCCTGCACTCTGCATGAGTTCCATATAGCTATCCATGACATCAGGCAGAAGCTGGACAGCCAGCGTAAAAGCTGCACTGATCGCAAAATTAAGACCTAATACCATTCCGATGGCTGCCACAACGGACTTAACGCCGAATACCTGAGACAGACGGACTTTGGGATTCCTTCTGACAAAACCTGCAAAATACCAGATGCCGAATACTATGATGCCGATAACAGCGTACAAAATATATGCATAAAAAGCATAGTTATCGACAAAAACACGCATAAGGTTCTCCGAGGTGTTTATCACATCCTCAGCTGCCTCAATAGAGGGATTATCCTTTGCAATATCAGCGGCTGCCATTATAAAGAACGGGATCTGTGTAATCGTCTGGATGAAAAGGAGGATAGCTACAGGAACAACTGACAAAAAGATCAGTCCTATCCTGACCCTTTTCTTTGAAGCTAAGGCAGGCTCCCCTATAGCCGGAGCGGCTTGTACTGCCGTATCTTCCGTCACCTGTTCTGTTACTTTTACATCTTTCTGTTCAATATCATTTTCTGCCATAACAAGTTTCCCCTTATCTGAATTTTACTATCGTAACTCCCGCGTCGCCCTCTCCCTGGGCACCGGCGCGGTAGGATTCCACCCTGTCATCTTTTATAAGTATATCCTGAACACAGGATCTTAATGCTCCCGTGCCTTTGCCGTGTACGATCCTGGCTTCCTTTATTCCGGCCAGCACACAGTCTTCAAGATATCTGTAAAGCTTTGATTCGGCTTCCGCCGTCGTTAATCCGATCAGCATAAGTTCCGCCTTGGTCGAAGAAGCTGCATTGAATCTGGCTTTGGAGATATCGCCGGTATTGTCTTTGACTGAGACTGTTTTCGCCTTTGAAGCAAGTTTTCCGTTCCGGGTCCTCATGAACTCATCTCTTTGTGCCTTCGTCGGCATCATGAGCTGATTCTTCTTTACTGCGATCTTCATGCTTCCGCAGACTATGTTGACGCTTCCGCTCTTAGAGAGGTCTGATTCGGCAATTCCTGTCTGGCCTAAAGAGGGAACATAATAGCATTCTCCCTTGATCACTTCCTTAACCGGTTCCCCGCTCAAGGCTACTGATTCAACTGCCTCATCATCGTCTTCACCAAGATCTTCGACTCCGGCTCTGAGCTTTCTTCTTATCTTATCGAGTTCCTTTTCGCGCTCGGCTTTCTCCATATCCCTGGACCTGCGCCTTAACTCGCGGAGTTCTTCCGAGATCTCCTGCTCCTTTTCCTTTAGAAGCCTTTTCTGTTCGGATCTGAGTTCATTCAATATCTTAGTCTTCGACTGCTTAAGCTTTGCATTCTCCTCTTCAAGACGCTGCTTT
>JAEEGL016370914.1_pt1 | contig 18021 bp, 16 predicted proteins | sample 9134231 | NCBI WGS metagenome assembly JAEEGL01 (sample SAMN16246548, study PRJNA631951) | gut metagenome | biome: gut microbiome; feature: rumen; material: fiber-attached | host: Bos | place: Iran: Karaj | collected 2018-10 | reverse complement strand
ATACTTCTACATAAAGTCAACCATAATTTCGACCATAAAAAAAGTAGAAATAGTATCTACTTTGTTGATAAAGATAAGCATTTCTTTCTAGTTTCTTCAATAGTGTCCGATTTGCTTTTTGCAAAATCTTCTATTTCTTTTTGAAATTGTTTCAAATATGAATATATTTCTTTAATATTTTGTATAGTTACGGATTCAATAGCGCCAGGCAATTGAAGAATGCTATCATATAATTCCGCTAATTCTTGATTTTTACCTGACCAGCAACCCCAAAAGAATTTATTAATTTGAGGTGGTGAAAAGAAATAAAGCCCAGAACGATTTCGTAATGTTCCAATATCTCTATCATCTTTATAATAGGAAACATTATTCATAGAATCTAAATAGTATCTTTTATCATCACCAGCCATTACAATTGCATGATTAGGCATCTTTATATGATTATAAAAATAGTCATCATGAACATCTTGCATATGATATGATATTTTTCTCTTCTTTAAGTGGTTTTTAAATTCTTCAATCCTTGCCCCTTCAGATATTTTTTTTATCATACTTTCAACATATGCTCTATCTGCTATCTGTTTGTTTAATGAATTTCCATAATGAAAGTTTAAAAGTGTTTCTGAAAGTCCAATCAAAACAACAGAATCGATACCCATTCTTTTATATATTTCATTTAACATTGCTGACCTATGACGACATACACCGCCATTTAAAAGTACTTGAACTCCCTTTATTTCATCATTTTCTAGTTTTTCAGAATAAACTTGTTTATCTTTCATATGTAAAATATTAAAGATTTCGTCATCTTTAACATAGAAACTGTTTATCAAATTAAATAAACAATATATTTCAAGTGGTGTTTTACAGCCATATAAGTTCATTAATTCTATTGTTTCATCTAAAATGTGATTATAAAACTCTTTAATTTCTAATAATAAATCATTTGCTTGGGTGTTTTCAATTAATTCCATAAAATCCCCCTTGATTGGTTATATATTATATCACATTTTTTGTTAATTAATGCATTATTTTAAATTATCATTAATTATTATCTAGTATTACATTATTAAGTTCATCTGTAATAAATTGTTCCATTTGTAAATCAGTCTTACTTGTGATGTTTTTTTATACCTTTTTATTGAATATCATATTATTTTTTGATACAATTATTTTAGTAATAAATAGGATGTGATTGAATGTTACAGATTTTAACAAAAGTTGCCTGTGGTAACTTACATGGTATACCACAAAAAATACCTAAACTAACAAGTGAAATATTTTTTCTTATCGAAGTAGCAATTCCAGTTTTACTTGTTATAATGGGAACACTTGATTTATTTAAAGCAATAACTTCAAATAAAGAAGATGAAATGACAAAAGCGCGTGGTATGTTTTTTAAAAGACTTATTACTGGTGCGATAGTATTTTTCTTATTCATTATTGTTAAATTTACTGTAAGTTTATTAGATAATCGTGAGAATACTGAAAGTATAATTGAATGTGTTAACTGCTTTATAAATAATGATGCATGTACTCCTGAAAAAGATGAAACTACCGAAAAAACAGAAACTACTAATCAAGGTTCAACTAGTAAGTATTTAGATAGACTTAAAAAATTACAAGAAAAAGAATTACAGCGTCAACTACAAAAAGCTGAACAAGAAAAGAGAAGAAAAGAACAAGAATCTCTTAATAAACTTAGTAGTGACAAAATAGGATCTTTTACAAAGTATGCGAATGGATTAAATTATTTCTTATATGTACCTGAAGGTGCTAAAAAAGGTATGCCACTAGTTATTTTCTTACATGGTAAAGGTGAAGATGGTAAGATAGAACAAGTAAAAAAGCTTGCACCTGTTACATCTGTAGTAAATGGTTTAGTACAAGGTTCAGAGCAATTTATATTTTTAGCTCCTGCTGCACCAACTGGTAAGTTATGGCTTGAAAGTGGTAAAACTACATGGGATAGTCTAAATGCCTTAATTGATACAATTTCAAATGAATATTCAATTGATATAAATAGACTTTATCTTACAGGTTTCTCTGCTGGTGGATGTGCAGTTTGGAAATTAGTAGAAAATTTTCCAACCAAATATCGTGCAGCTGTACCAGTTAGTTGTAGTGGAGACATTAGAACAGCATCTAACTTTAAACATACACCTATTTATGCTATAGCTGGTGCTAATGAACCAGGTTATGTTGATGGAATGCAAAAAAGTGTTAAGAAAATTAATGATGCTGGTGGTAATGCTAAATTTAAAACAATACCTAATGCAGGTCATGTTCAAACACAAAGTTCATATTCAACTAAAGAATTATATAAATGGTTACTTAGTCAATAAAAAAGATGGATTATTCCATCTTTTATTTTGTTATATTTTTACTTTCTTCCCTGTAACTCTATATACTAAACATTTGCGCCTAAACCTATTCCTGTACCTACACTATTTATAACATCGTTGATTCTTTCAAATTTCATATTATCACCGTATTCATCATAACATAAAAAAAGAGACTATTTCTCTTTTTTTAATTCATAACCTTTATCGTCTAAAAATTTTTCTGTGATTGCGATATCGTGTAATTGAGAAAGACATTTATCTAGTTCTGTTTCATATTCATATTTAGCATTTTCATACATTTCTTGTAAACCTTTGATTACATCATCTTTTCTTGATAATACCTTTTGAGCATAGTATGCTTTAAACTCATCATTTACAACAAGTGCTACATTTGAAAGTCTATGTTGCCCAACTTCTGCATATAAAAAACTATCAAAAATTATAGGAACTTTTCTAAAATCTTTTAATGCTTTTCCAACGCTTTCTATTTCTACATATTTTTTTATACTTGCATTTAAATCATCAACGTATTTATATTCTGTATTAATATCCGAAACTTTAAAAGGTTCAACATCACCAATAATAAATTGTATTCCAGTTAATATATCTTCAACTAAATTACCATCTAATTTTTTAAATATCATCGGAATAGCGGCTACAGAATCATCTTGTATTTCAAGATACACAATACTTGCATTTGAAGAAAAATCAAAACTCTTATATCCTTCTTCAGTATCTACTAGTTTTGGTAGAACACATAATGCACGTTGTGGACGAAAAATTGCCCCAAATATTGTACCTGGTTCCAATTCTGTAATGCTTTTAATATTATATCTGTATACTCCTGTATCGTTGTTTAAACACCTTACTTCATTTATGAACTTTGGTTCCTCTTTTTTCTTTTTTGCCATATATACCCTCCTAATTAGTTATATATTATACACAATCCAAAATTGATAGTCAATAAAAAAGAAGATTAATTCTCCTTATTTATATATTTTATAGCTTCTGTTGCGGCAATAGCACCATCACTATTAGCTGTTACAAGTTGTCTTAATTCTTTTACTCTATTATCTCCTGCAACAAATATACCATCAATATTCGTATGACAATCTTCTCCAGCTATAATATAACCGTTTTTATCTAGATTAATTAATTTAGCAAAATTCTGATTTTCTGGTATTCTTCCTACAGCTATAAATATTCCTGATACATTAATTTCTTTTATATCACCATCATTATTTTTTACTTCTATACTACTAAGTAAGTCATTAGTTGTATTTAGTTTAACTACATTACTATTAAGAATAAATTCAATATTATTCTTTTCTTTTATTTCGTTTACTTCTTCAGTTTCTGCTTTAAATGTATCTCTTCTATGTATCAAGTATACTTTGTTTGCAATATTGCTTAAGTATCTTGCATCATCTATAGCAGTATCTCCACCACCTACTACGGCAACATCTTTTCCTCTAAAAAACATTCCATCACATGTGGCACAATAAGATACGCCTTTACCAACAAGTTCATCTTCCATAGGTAATCCTAGTTTTCTATTCTCTGAGCCTGTAGCTAATATCACAGTTTTTCCTTGATATGTATTATTATTTGTTACAACTTCTTTATAATTACCTAGATCTTTTATATCAATGGCTCTTTCAAACTTAAATTCTGCACCTAATTCTTTTGTTTGATTATACAAATTTAAAGCATATTCAGTTCCTGATATATTAGGACATGCAGGATAATTTTCTATTTTAGCCGCTTGAAGTATTAAACCCCCACATGCTTTATCTTCAAGTATTAATACTTTTTTAGATGCGCGTCGAGCAAATATACCTGCAGTAAGACCAGCTGGTCCTGCTCCTATTACTATAATATCATACATACTATTCCTCCATCATAGATATAATATCGTCTTTAGACTTTAATCCTACACTTCTTTTAATTTCTTTACCATCTTTAAATAGTATTAAGCATGGTATAGTCATTATTCCATATTCTCTTGCAAGTTCCATATTATCATCAACATTAACTGATACTATTTTAGTACTTCTTTCACTCGCTATTTCTTCAAGTACCGGTTTTAACATTTGGCATGGTCCACACCAATCAGCGTTGAAATCCACAAGTACTAGTTCATTTTCTAATACTTCGCTTTTGAAATTGTTGTTATTAATCTCTACCATTATGATTCCTCCTTTTCTAGTAAAAATATTTTTTTCATTAATCTATTTATGTCCTTAATACTAAACATTAAATAAGCAATACTAGATCCAACTAAATTAAGTATAACATCATCTATATCGCATGCACCTGACATAGTTATAAATTGTAAAAACTCTATTTGTATAACTATTATAATCATTATTATTAAGAATTTATAATAATTATTTATTTTTTTAAATATAAGTGGTATAAAGAAAGCAAATGGTACAAATGCAAGTATATTACCAAATATATTTTCATAGAAAGCACGATTAGATACTATACCATTATTATATCCTCTTATAAATAGTTTTATTGTTCTAAATGGTATTATGTTAAATGAATTATTAAAATACTTATTAAGCATTTCCCTATTCCAACTAATAGCGGTTAAGCCTTGCCTACCATATATTTCATCAAACAGTGTTAAATTAAATATCATTATGATATATACTAAAAAATATATTATTAAATTAATTTTAAGTAATGATTTATCATAACCATATTCTTTTACTAGCCTTAAACTTGTTATATATATAATAATACATATCATAATTATCAAAATAGATCTTAAACTATAACGAAGTGTTATAGTATTATCTAACATAAGTTTAATAATTATTGGCAAAGAAAAAAGTGATAAAACATAGAAAATAACCATTAGTTTTTCTCGCTTATTTTCCATATTTATCACCTCATTTTGATAAAAAAAAATAATGGCGGAGCAGGAGGGATTTGAACCCTCGCACCAGTTGCCCGGTCTACACCCTTAGCAGGGGCGCCTCTTCAGCCTCTTGAGTACTACTCCGTGCCACATATAGATTATAACATATTTATATTATTGTTTCAATACTTTTTTAAAATTAATAAAGGTGAATATATTTATATTAGTGTGCGAGGGTTTTCTTTAATTTATTAAGTATTTTCTGCTCTTTTCTGGATACTTGTACTTGAGATATACCAAGCATTTCAGCAGTTTTACTTTGGGTATAATCTTCTTTATATCTACTATCTATAATTTTTTTCTCTTCATTAGATAATTCATTTAAACTATCTTTTAACATCAATAAATCATCTATATTATTTGACTCCCCTATTACTTCTTCTAAAGTCATATTATTATCAAAAGAAATAGGTTCATCTATACTCTTAATTCTATTTAAACTAATTATAGCTTCAGATATATAATATTCAGGCACTTCTAAATAATTAGATATCTCACTTATATTAGGTTCTCTCATTAGTTTTTGGGTTAGCAATATATAGGCTTTTTCTATTTTAAGATTTAATTTAGATATTTCTCTACTTATTTTGATACCTTTATCTTCTCTAACTAATTTTCTCATTTCACCATATATATAAGGATAAGCATATGTAGTAAATTTGCATTCTCTATTTATATCATAATTTTTATATGCAGTAATAAGTCCTAAACAACCAGCTTGATACAAGTCCTCTATACTTTTGTAATTTTTAAAACTACTTGCGATACTATATATTAATTTTTCATTAGATTTAATTATATCTAAAACAGTATCCATATTTCACCTCATATTTAGTATTTTAATTGCAGCAAGTTCATCTTTTATTTCATAAACATAATTGATAAGTCTACTACTTTTTAGTCTTTTTCTTATATTGTCGTTATTCCCACATAATAAACTTTTTCCTTTATTTTTCTTACATAATTCATAATTATATAATATAGAATTTATCCCTTTTGTATCAATAGATCTTAATCTTTCAAAATTAAATACTATATTTCTAATGCCAGACTCTTTTACTACACTAGTTACTCTTTTATTTAGTTTATATATTGTATCTTTATTTAAATCACCTTTTAATCTTACAAATAATATACCCTTTCTAAATTCAGTTCCTACATTTAACATATATTCACCTTCCTACTTAATTTAGCACAAATAATTCTTTATTTATACAAAATCGACAAAACTAGAATTTATTCTCTATATATATTATTCTGCATTGATATACCATTTTTCTTTTTTTTTAGAAAAAAAATAAAAGATTATTTATCTTTTATTTTTAAGTACTCCTCTATTTCCTTTTTATTATATATTCTAAACATTTCTATAAATTGTTTTCTGGATTCATTTAATTCCTTTAATATTTTTTCATCATGTGTTTTTTTATACTCTTTTTTTAAAGTGTTAAACCTTAGTAATAAATTAGCCATATCAGAAGTTAAATTGAATTTTAATTCGCTAATTTTTTTTGCCATAAAGCCTCCAATTATCTTCTTTTCTACAAGTACATTTTATTATATATATTATTTTAAGTCAAGAAAAAAAACTGCAGTTTTATGCGGCAGTTTTTATATATTGTTTTTCTTCCTTTTGTTCTTTTACTGTAGTATTTTTTTTAGATACCTCATAACCAGCCATTCCAAATGCTTGTTCTACTGTAGCTTTTGCAACAGATAAATTCTTATTATCTTTGCCTATATAATCACTATTAGCATATGCTTCTTGGAAGCTTTCAGCATCTTCTATACTCATTTTTCCAAGTTTAAATGCATTAGCACCTAAATCACTTATTTTAATTAATAATTCTGTTAAATCAAACTCACCTTTAACACCTGTTAATTTAGTTTTATATAATCTATTTAATGCTTCTAATATTTCATCAGATGGTCTCATAGCATTCCTACCTCCACTTCCTGTAATGCTTTTATTATAGGTACCCCATTATTCGTGAAATAAGAATTATATAATGTTTCTTTGCCAACTATATGACTAATTAAGTTAGCAACTAACATTTCTTCTTCTAAATCTGAATTCCCCTCATTACCAATTATAAAAGTTGCAAGTATTTCTGTATATGCTAAATTAAGTGCTCTAAGTCTTTCATCAGAATTAAATCCTGTAAAACTATCTGTGCTAGTAGACATTTCTAAAATTGCTTTCATAAATAAATTATCAATATCATAGTCATCTTCTAATTCTCTAGAAAACAGAATCTCATTTTTAAATACATCATAGAAATAAGTTCCTTTTCTTTCGTATTTACCAAGTTTACCTATAGATACTGTTTTTAACTTTTCATTTAATCTGGTTAAATCAACATCTGGTAATTTTTTTCTAAGTACTGATATTAGATTATAAAACTTATCTTGTATATCCTTATTTAGATTTGGATTGCTAGTTAAACTTTGTTTTATGATATCTAAAATGTCCATACTATCACCCTAATATTTATTATAACATATTTTTATAAAATGTCTATAATTTTTTTTATTTAGCCTCATACCAATTATTACCATATTCAATATCTATAGTAAGTGGTACATCAAGTTTAATTACATTTTCCATTACATCTTTCATTAAACTTGATACTTTATCAAATTCTTTTTTCTTACAATCTATTACAAGTTCATCATGAACAGTAACTAGTATCTTACTTTCTAAATTATTCTTTTTAAACTCTTCAAATAATTTAACCATAGCGATCTTAATTATATCTGCTGAAGTTCCTTGTATTGGAGTATTAAGAGCCATACGCTCAGCTCCACTACGTATCATGTAATTTTTATTCTCAAGTTCTTCTATAGTACGAATACGCCCAAATAGAGTCTTAACATATCCATCTTTATGTGCCTCTTTTATACAATCATCTTGATATTTTTTAATACCAGGATATGTTTCATAATATTTATCTATAAATTTACTTGCTTCTTTAGGATTAATGCCTAAATTCTCAGATAAACCGAATCCACTAATACCATAAAGTATACCAAAGTTAACTGCTTTAGCCATACGTCTCATATCTTTAGTAACACCTTCTATAGGTACATTAAATATATCACTAGCAGTTTTAGTATGTATATCTATACCATTATTAAATGCATCTTTTAAAGTTTTAACGTCTGCCATACAAGCAAATATTCTAAGTTCTATTTGGCTATAATCTCCACTAACTATAATACTATCTTCACTTGGTATAAACGCTTTCCTAATAAGTCTACCATATTCATTTCTTACTGGTATATTTTGTAGATTAGGTTCAATACTAGAAAGTCTTCCTGTACGAGTTAGTGTTTGAGTATATATAGTATGGATTTTACCATCAGGGAATATAGAATTAATTAATCCTTCTATATATGTACTATAAAGTTTAGTAAGTAATCTATATTCCATAATTAAATTAATTATTGGATGTTTATCTACTAATTTTTCTAGTACATCACTTGCTGTACTATATCCTGTTTTACCCTTCTTACCATGAGGTAAACCTAATTTTTCAAAAAGCACATCGCCTAATTGTTGTGTTGAAGATATATTAAACTCACAACCTGCATAATTATATATATCACGAGCAAGTAATTCTATTTTAATCTTTATATCTTCTCCTTGATCAATTAGTTTAGACTTATCTACATTAAATCCAGTAATTTCCATATCAGCAAGTACACGACTTAACTTCATTTCAACATCACTAAATAAACTTGTTAATTCTTTATCTTTAAGTTCACTTACAAATTTATCATGAGTTTCATATATAAATCTAGCTTTATTTACTATACCCATAATATCTTTATTTTTAACTATATCTTTATAAAAAGGTATTTGATATCCTAAATCATTTGAAATAGTTGCGATATCATCTTTATTCTTATATTCAAGAAGGTAAGCAGCAATAGCTGTATCAAATACTACATTATTAATCTTTATACCTTTTTTATTTAAAGATACTATATCTTTTTTATAATCATAAGTATATATATTACCTTTAATGAAATCTAATGTGTTTAAATTAGATCCATCAATATAATAGGCATTATTTTTATTATAAATACCTACTCCGATTATATTACCTACGTGATAATTAGTATCATCAAGTTCTATATATATAGCAGTATCTTCATTAATAGTAATGCCATCTAAACTTTTAAGTTCAGTGTATTTAATTTCAGTAGTCTTAATTTCTTTTGGTTCATCTTTCAAAAATGAATAAAACTCTAATTCCCAGTACATATCTTTAAGTTTACTAGTAGGACCTAAATACTTAGTATCTTCTATATTAATTTCAAGTGGTACATCACGATAAATAGTTGCGATTTCATAACTCATATAAGCATTATCTTTATCACTTACTAGTTTATCATGAAGACTACCTTTAATTTTATCTATATTTTCATATATACCATCAAGTGTTTTATATTCATGAAGTAGTTTTAAAGCAGTTTTTTCACCTATTCCTTTAACACCAGGTATATTATCACTAGAGTCTCCCATAAGAGCCTTTAAATCAATAATATTAATAGGATCAATACCCCATTCTTCTTTAAAACTGTTTATATTATATCTAATATAATCACTAGATTTTAATAGTTTCATTTCTACTTCTTTACTTATTAATTGTAGTAAATCTTTATCACTACTAATTATTAATCCTTCGTAGTTATCACCAGGTATATCACAATACTTAGAAAATGTACCTATTATATCATCTGCTTCATAATTATCTATTTCATAATACTTAATACCCATATTATCAAGTAACTGTTTCGCATATGGAAATTGTACTTTTAATTCATCAGGAGTTTCCATTCTACCATCTTTATAAAAGTCATACTTATCATGTCTAAATGTTTTACCTTTATCAAAAGCAACTAACATATAATTAGGTTTTTCTTCATTAACGATTTTATTAATCATGTTAGTAAAACCATATAAAGCATTTGTTGGAAACCCTTTACTATTTTTCATAAAGTTACCATTATATGCAGTTGCATAATAACTTCTAAATAATAAATTATTACCATCTACCATAATAATTTTTTCCATATTATCACCTATTTACATTATACCATTTTAAGCAATAAAAAAACAATTAATTTAATTGTTTTATTTCTTTTTCTATCTCATTAATTGATTGTTTAGGTGTTGGAAGATTTTCAGGCATAGTACCACCATGTTGCTTAATAAATTCTCTTACATCCTTTCCCATTCTATAGTGAATAGAACTAGCGGTATATTCATCACTGATTTTTTCATTTTTCAATTGTTCATCAGTATGTATTATTCTAAATAGATTATCTGCAAGTTCTACACTTCCCATGTTATCAAGTATATCTTCTCTATATCTTAGTTTTTTTCTTTTAAATATATCATCCGCAGTTTCTCCGTTATATAAGCCTTTATATCCTGCATTAGTAAAACTAGCTAAATCTTTTACTCCACTATTTACTGCAGTTCTATTTAAACCAAGGTTTCCTTTTCTAACTCTTTCTCTAATCATAATCCTTTTTTCATCTTCAGATAGTTCTTCAAATAATTCTTGCTTTCTTGTTTGAATGGCAAAATAAGTTTGTGCAAAAGCAACCACTTTCTTTCTTGAATCAGAGTTCTGTGCGATAAGGTAACAAGCATATCTAGATAGTTTAAAGTCTTTAACTTTCCTTCTAGCATTTGACCCAATATTAACCATACCGCCCACGTGGGCGAAATGGTTTAAAACTAATTGACCGCTTTTTTCACAAGTAATCATTGCTTTCTTAATTACAGGCAAAAATTTTCTATACTCAGTATACTCCAACGTTTTTGATAACTCACGTGCTAGCCAATATTCATTGCCAAATTCATCAATATGTTTAATTTCTTCAAAAGTTTCCATATTCACCTCCTATCATATATATCATACGAGGTGGAGGTGCCTTTTTACTTTTAATTTAACAAAAAAATCAAATTTCTTTGATTTTTTCTAATTTATCTTGAATTATAGAATATAAATATATATTAATATCTTTATTTGTAATAGTACTTATATAATCTCTATATCCATTTAGTTGTTCTTTATAATGTTCATCTAAAATATCATTTGTTTTATAATCAATAATGTCTATATGATCATTATATTCTAACATAAGGTCTATAATACCATGTTTAACTATATTAGAATCATTATATATAAATTCGTATTCTTTATAACAATTTATATAATTCATATCTATATGTTTTAAGAACTTAAGTATATTAGGATTTTTAGTAGTCTTAAAGTCTTCATTTTCAAACTCGTAGTGTAACTTAGTACCATATTTCATATTTTCATATTCTTCAAGAGTTATTAATTTATTTGCTTCTTTAGAATATTTATCTTTATTTACTACATTATAATTAATACTATTTTCTATTAGATTTATCTTAGTATTACTATAACCTATTTTATCTTTATAGTCTTTAACTTTTATAGTTTCATAATCCTTAGTTAAATTTAGTTTATCTAAATCTATAGTTTTAATATAAGGAGTTAAAACTGTATATATAGATTCTAACATATCAGAAAGTCTTTTATATCCTAATCTAGTTACCTTAGGTACAAGTGTATTATAACTATCTTTTTCTTCTAGTGGAGAAACTATTATTATCTTTTCTTTAGCGCGTGTTAAGGCTACATAGAATAGTCTAATCTTTTCACTTATAGATTCTTTATTTTCATCAAATAAGAATATATCTTTTTCTATAGTTTCTTCAAGTCCATCATTTATATATGGAATAATTATATTATTAAAATTACCTATTAAGAATTTAGCTTTAATATCGCTTTCATTAATTCTTTTAGATAATCCTGTATAATAACAAATATTGTATTCAAGACCTTTAGATTTATGAATATTTAATATTCTAACACTATTAGATTTACCACTATTAAGTGAATACTCTATACTTCCATCTAGTATCATATCACTCAAATACTTAGTAAACATTAAAGGAGTATACCCAAGTTTAGATAAATTACTTGAAAGGGTTTTAAGATAATCTAATCTAATTATAGATTCTTTAATATTTTTTGTTGTTATTAACTTAGAATAAATATTAAATTTATCTATTACAGTATTAAGTAAATCTAAACTAGATATCTCAGTTATATCTATACTCTTACATGTCTTATAAAGTTCTGTATCTTTAAAACTATTAGAACTTACTATATCAAATATTTCTTCATCGCTTAATCTATATAAGTAAGAACGTGCGATACTAACAAAATAGTATTTAAACTCATTATCTAAATCATTTTGATATACTTTAATAATTAATGAAAGTAAATTCTTAAGTACAATTATATCGTCTCCTACAGTAAGTTTTTCATTCTTAATTTGTTCTAGAGGAATACCTAAGTATTCAAATACTTTCTTATATAAATCAAATGATGTACCTCTATCCATAATTATACAAAAATCACTGTAAGTAGCATCTCTATAATTATCACCATCAAGTATTTGATATTTATTATCTATTTTATTTTTAATATCAAGCGCTACTGTAAAAGCTTCTATTTCATCAGTATTATAGTCTTTATTTAAGGATTTATCATATGTTAGTATTTCCATATTATAATCCTGTTTAGACTCTTTATCATACCTTGTATTACCATAATACATTTGATGAGATTCTTTGTATTTAGCATCTCCTATTTCTTCATCCATTATAAGATTAAATATTAAGTTTATATTATCTAATACTTCTCTTCTTGATCTAAAGTTTTTAAGTAAATCTATCTTAAATATTCCACTATTGTACTTATCTTTAAATATTTTAGGGTTAGCATTTCTAAATCTATATATTGATTGTTTAATATCTCCAACCATATATAAATTATCATGACTTATTAAACTAATGAATTCTTCTTCTATATCAGAAGTATCTTGATATTCATCTATCATTATTTCATCAAATGAATCAGTTACTTCTTTTCTAATGTCGCTACTACTTTTAAGTAGTTTTATACCAAGTAATGCAACATCACTAAAAGTATATAAATTATAATTGTTTTTATATTCACTAAATCTATCTTTTATTTCTTTTAGTAGATTAATTATTACTTCTGCGTTATTTTTAGTAGATAAATAAGTACCTCTTATCTCATCTATACTAGAGAATCGAAGAAGATGTTCTAACTTTTTAATTAAATTAGATATTTCATCTTTATATTCTTTAAATAATGGATCACATGAATTATTTTTTCTTGGAGACCCAATTAATTCAAGTGATGATTTAATATCGCCATAATCAGTTGATGCAAGTAATGGTTCTAGATTAAAAGTAGCTAAGTATTTATCATCTACATATTTAACTAAGTTATCATAATTATTCTTTATTTCTAATACTGTGAGATTAATTATTTCTAAGTATTTATTTATAATACTAGTTATATAAGATTCACTATAATACTTAGAAATATAATTATCAAGATAATCAGAATCTACTATAGTACTTATTTTACTGTATAAATTTTTTATTACTTCTTTTATATTATCATCTGTCTTAGATGAGAATGATTCTATAAAACTAGTAAATTTGGAATCACTATAGTATTTATCAAATACACTATCAACTATTTCATTTAGTTTTAATGTTTCAATAGAACTATCCATAATACTAATGTCTTTAGATATATTTAATTGGGTGTGATACTTAGTAACTAAAGATAAAGTAAATGAATCAAATGTTGTAATATAAGCACTTGATAAATACTTCAATTGCTCATTTAATTTTTCGTCTTTTAACTTCTTCATTATTCTGTCTTTCATTTCTGAAGCAGCTAAATTAGTAAAAGTTAAAATAAGTAATCTTCTTATATCAGTACCATTTTTTATTTTCTCTACTACTCTATTTGTAAGAACTGCTGTTTTACCAGAACCAGCTCCAGCAGATACTATTATGCTTTTACCAGTTTCTTTAATTGCTAATTCTTGTTCTTTAGTCCAATTCATTAGTGTCACCTCCAAATTCATTATTTGAAGTTATTCTTACAAAGTCTTTTTCCTTCATAAAACAAATATCTTTATAATTACAGAATTCACAGCCTAAATTAGATTTATCGTATTTAGGATTAATATCAAATTTAGAATCCAATATATTATTTAATGTTTCTTTAATTTTATTTTCTGTTAATTTAATAATTTCATCTATTTCATCATCACTCTTTAAATAAGCTAAACTACTTGATGAAAAATTACCATCTTTATTAACTTTAATACCTTTTATAACACTACTATCTTTATAGTTATAATCAAATTCTTCTATTAATTTAGTATCGCTGTTAGTGTATCCAATTAATTTTAAAGAATCCTCTTTTTCTTCATTTGTTTTATTATTGTCTAAAATTATGTTTTGTAAATAAAAGCCTACAAATCTAATATTTTTATATGCATTTTTAGCTAAATACATATATACTGGAAGTTGCAGACCAATACCACTTTCTATATAACTTAAATCTGGCTTTTTTACATATGTTTTATAATCTATTATAGATGCGATTATGTATTTATCTAATTCTTTATATAGTATTTTATCTATAAAACCTACAAAGTTTATATTATCCTTTAAATTAATTCTAACAAATTTTTCTGTATTAATTTTATCTAATTTAGAAAAATTATTTTGTTTTTCAATAACACTTAATACAAATTTAATATTTTTAATTACAATAGATATAAAGAATTTGTTAGAAGAAGTAAGTTCTATATCATTACTTTCGATATACTCACTAACAAGTTTTTCTATATCTTTATCACCTTTTAATGCTTTTTCAAGTGCATAATGATAAATGTTACCTAAAGTAACAGTAAACTTATCTAAATCAGTATTAAGTTCAAGTATTTTTTCTACATAGAATCTAAATGAACATCTATTATAATTATCCATACTAGAATATGATAAATTAAATCTATCTTTACTACTTATAAATTTATTTAGTTTATCTTTAGATAGTCCAGAAAAAATATTATTATATGTATTATATGGTATATCATAATTAGAATTATATACTTTTAAAGTATCATTTACTTCACCATATTTAATATAATTATCAAGTAAATAACTATATTGTAACATGTCATTTAATTTACTATAACTAGTATTCATTTTAGGTATAGTACTAATACCAAAAATATCTACTAAATTAGATTTATAATATGTATTAAAACTAGTGTGTAATTTATAAGTTATAGTTAAATTCTTTATACTTTGAATAATATCAAGCACTTGTTTTTCTTCTTCTATATTTTTATCAAGTGTTGTATCCATATAATCCGGTTTAATAGAATCATTTATATAATCCTCATCTTTATATGTTATAGGTACACTATCTTGATTAAATCCAAGCATAAATACATATTCATTAGTAAAATTATAGTTTTTATAATCTACTACTTCTATTTCATTATCAAATTTATCTATAGAAATATATGTATTATATAAATCGTGTTCAACTAATACTTTTTTATCTTCTTCACTAAAACTAACATACTTATTTAGTATATTAACAATTTTATTATAAGTATCTGTTATTTTATAATCTTTAATGCTTTCTATATCAAAATTACTGTCATAAAATGTTCTACCAACAATATTAGATATAATTGGAGTCTTTATATGTTTATTTATTTTTAAATTGTAAAGACTAAAGATTCTATCTATTACACCTATATACTCTTCATTAATATTAGTAAGCTTAATATTACTTATACTAACACCAGCACTAATTAATTTAGATATTGAATCTGCGACAAAAGTAACTTCATCATCAATATCATTAAACTCATATATAGTTGGTGTATATTTACTAGTTATATTTTCTTTTAAAGAGTATTTAATATTTCTTAATAAGTATTTATTAAATTTGGATAAATGATCATATATAATAATATTTTTATTTGTATTGAATGTTGGATTAAATATTAATAATTTATTATCTATTAAATCTTTCTTTAAATCAACTAAAAAATCTAGTTTTTCTATATTATACTTTTTATCTTCAATATATATTAGATTATCAAGATATTCTTCTGCTACACTATACTTAACGTTATATTTTTTCATAACATATAATATAGTTTTATAATCATAATCAAAACATAAATTTTTAATAAATTCACTCAATGTATAATACTTGTTATTATTTAATTCTTTATTTTCTTTTAATAAAGACTCTTTAATACTATTATTACATATAATTATATTATCCATTTTATCACCCTATTTTTTTAAGTCTATTTAAATCTGCATTTATTCTATTATCGTATGTGATTAGTTTTGATCTATCGAGTACTACAATAGTATTACCACTTATAATCGCACTATAACCTAAAATAGCAGCAAAAACTCCATCATCCGCTATAATTTTTAAGAAACTATCATAACCATTTGAGTTGAATTTTCTTATTATTGCTTCTTTTAATTCCTTTATAGATTCACTTGTAATTACTTCACCCTCTAATATATTTTCTATAACAATATCAGTAGGTCCTTTATTAACACTCGAATATGCTTCTTGAATGTTTTCTCCTGTAGTAGCGTATATCCCAGTTCCAAAAGCCCCTTCTTCATATACTGAATCATCATTAAGAAAAGCTGATATTTTCCTAATAAGTTCTTCCATATTATTTGAACTTACTTTTTTAAAAACTATAACTGCCTCATGAACACCTGGTTTTAAATCTGTATTTAATCTAGTTTGTTTGGTATACCCTAATTCTTCATATATATTTTTAATAATTCCATTTTTCTCTTCTGGAGTAAATTGAACAAACAAATCTTTATGATTTTCATAAAATTTTAATAAGCGATTAAAACATGTATTTTCAAATAGTTTTTTAAATTCATCAATACCTAGCATCTAATCACATCCTATAAATATTATAACATAATAGAAGTTGAAAATGATTAGAAAATGTGTTATTATGTATGTAGTGAAGGAAATCTTCATAAAATAAAAAAGGATACATTTGATTGCAAGAATCAGATGTAATCCCACATTGGATAACCATCTGAAATCAACTAAGTTGAAATCAGATGTTTTTTTCTATCTAAAAAATATTGTAACTATCTTTAACTTCATATATATCATTATTAAAATGTTTCAATAGCTTAATTAATTTATCTTTATTATTTTCTATAACCATTATACCTACTCTAGTGATATTTATATCCCAAGTAGCATCATCTATATCTATTTTTAAATTTGGTATAAATTCACTGCCAACATATATTTTATTATATATGTGTTGAGTATTGTTTAAATATAATTCATTTATATCTTTATATTTTTCATAATTTTTATTAATTTCTTCCCAAGTAATATCTTTTATACAATCATATGCAGATAAATCATAATTGATAATACCAACTATTTTAATCTTATTATTCAACATATAATAATTATTATACTCTATTATTTCATCATAGTTTTTAGGATAAAAATCTCCTATACCATATTCAATTATTTGGTTAGCTAAAGCATTTGAAATAATAATTTCATTACTATTTATAGGAGTTCTTCCTATAATATTTTTTTCAAAGAATGAAGAAAAATCATCTATTCTTACTATGTCGTAATCTGAAGCCCAAAAAGTAAATGGTCTTGTAGACTCACTATTATTAATCCCTAAGATTTTGTCGTGATATACATATCCCATAGTATCAGTTGATTCTTTATGAAAATTAGT
>JAEEGL015364843.1_pt1 | contig 18021 bp, 18 predicted proteins | sample 9134231 | NCBI WGS metagenome assembly JAEEGL01 (sample SAMN16246548, study PRJNA631951) | gut metagenome | biome: gut microbiome; feature: rumen; material: fiber-attached | host: Bos | place: Iran: Karaj | collected 2018-10 | reverse complement strand
TAGAAAAATCCGCACAGATCCTCGTGAAGGTGCTGTCCATGTCTGACAGTAAAAGACAGACCATCACTCCGGATAATTTCAGGGAGCTTGCCAAAGCCTTTAAGGTGGAGCTTCCCGAAAGATTTTTGTATGAAAAATAGATCATTCGGATTGTCTTTTCGTATCCAAATCGGTAAAATGATATGAGCGATATCGTCCTCGGATGCAGGGACTGTTTTATCCTGTCTGTCCGTACTTGCCAATTTCCGCAACAGAGCCACAACTCTTAAACTTGTGATGACAGGATCCGTAAGATGCTTGAGGACAAGCTGGCTGCCTATATGATCCTTCATTCTATATGCATCTTGATGAATTCCCCATAAATCAGAACGGTAAGATCGACAGGAAGAACCTGCCGGAACCGGACATCATGAGCAGACGCTCGGAATACAAGGCCCCGGAAAATGATACGCAGGCCATGCTGTGCCGCGCCTTTGAATCAGCCCTTGGTACGGAGCAGGTGGGTATAGATGATGATTTCGATAGATGCCGTGGCCAGGGCTGTGGTCCTGTTGGCAGATACCCCGGATGAGTGTACAATGTTTCATGTGTTCAACAATCAGAATATCTCGATGGAGGGAGTCTTCCATGAGATGAAGGATCTTGGTTATCCTATCGAATATGTTGAGCGTGAGGAATTTGCCAGGGCTTTTGCAATGGCCCAGAGCGATCCCGAAAAAGCTTCCGTGCTTACAAGCATAATGGCATATATGCCTCAGGCAGGAGGCAGGGAGATGGTGAGACTTACAAAACACTGCGAGTATACACTGCAGGTATTGTACAGGATGGGCTTCTGCTGGCCGATCACCACCTGGGATTATATAGCAAGGTTTGTATCTGCCCTTGGCGGGCTTGGATGCTTTGAAACAGATACTATGAACACAGAGGAGAAAAGATCATGACTATCACAAAAACAGTTAACGGAAGTGAAGCAGTACTCGCCTTTGAGGGATGGCTTGATACTCAGGCGGCGCCTGAGATGCGCCGGGAGATCGATGCTTTAGGTGAAGATATCACCGATATCGTCATCGATTTTGAAAAGCTGGAGTATATATCTTCCTCGGGTATCAGGGAAGTGGTTTCGGCTTACAAGAAGATGAACGGCAACATGAAGATCAAAAATGCTTCTGCAGGTATCATGGGCATTTTCAAGGCAACAGGCATAGATAAGAAGATCACGTTCGAATAAGGCATCAAATGAAGAGTAAAAAGATCAAACTGTCCGTATTGACTCAGATCGCGTTATTATTCCTTGCGGCACTTCTTTTGTCGACTGTTGCCGGGCTGCTGGTCAACCGCAGTTATATCCTGGAAAATGCGACACAGCAGGGTGGAGAGATGGCCAGGCTTGTGGCCGTGGCGGCTGTTACAGCCATAGGGTCAGAGGATAATGTGGACGACCTGATGGGGGATAAGAGCTTCAGGGAACAGGTGCATAAAAGATTCAGGTTCATCTGTAACGAAAGCGATGTGAAATACCTTTATCTCTATACCGTAGACGGGGATGGGGTAAAGCATTATATCGTAAGTGCGGCCGCTGATGATGAAGAGGACAGGAAGATCAATGAAACATACGGCTTCGGTTCGGAAGGCGAGCAACCGCTTTATGATGCCGAAATAGAGGTTATGAACGGCAACCTGGACGGGGAATACGAATATATCTCTGATGGTAAGGAAAAACTGTGCATGTTTGTCCTTCCGGTGGTACGTAACAATGAGATACGGGCTCTCATCGGAGTGGATTACAGTATAGACAGTATACTGGAAATTGAATACAAAGATCTGCGGGCCATTATCATGCAGGTGGTGATCACCATGGGAATCGCTTATGTGATAGCGCTTTTCATGATAAGAAGGCTGGTCATAAAGCACATCCTTTCTTTATCCGAGAGAATGAAGCATTTTGTCGAGAACCGGGATAAAAACGTTACAACTCAAGCATCTGTTTCCAGGGTCGACAATGAGATAACGGATATGGAAGCATCCTTTGATAAGATGGCAAATGATATCTCCGGATATCTGGATGATATCAGGTCTTTAGCAGGGGAAAAGGCTCAAATAGATGCGCAGTTTCACATAGCAAGACGTATCCAGCAGGGGCTGACACCTCAGGAGAGTAGCTACTACTGTGAAGGATGCATGACGTATGCCGTTGAGGACCCCGCTATAGATGTGGGAGGAGATTTTTATGATGTCTTCAGGATCGATGATGATCATGTATGCATAATAGTAGGAGACATTTCAGGCAAGGGAATATCCGCAGCACTGTTTATGGCCATGGTAAGGGTTGTACTGATCGAAAGGATAAAAGCCGGAGGTTCTCTTGATGATACCATGAACAAGGTCAATGACGATATCTGCATGAGAAATACGGAAAACATGTTTGCAACGGTCTTTGCCTTGATACTGGATACAAGAACGGGACTGCTGAAGTATGCAAATGCCGGTCATGAGTCACCGCTCCTGCTTACAAAGGATCCATCCTTCCTTGAAGTGGAGCACGGAATGGCCCTCGGGCTGTTCACTAATCCCAACATAGTCACTCAGGAAGTGCAGCTTCATGACGGTGAAGGCATACTCATCTATACCGACGGGGTGATAGACGCCATCAACAAGGACAATGTACGCTATGGCGGAGAGAACCTGATAAAAACCGTGGTCAGCGAGTATGCTGCCCTTGGCGAATGCTACAGGGCAGACGGCATCGTACGGTCTGTAGTGGGTTCCATAAAGGAATACTCCAGGGGTGTGGATCAGTTTGACGATATCACATGCACAGCACTTGTCTATAAAGAAAATGAGAGAAGGAAGCTTTCTTCCGATATAGGTTCCTTTAAAGCCGTAAAGCAGACCATGATAACATCCCTGGGAGATAATGATGATACCAGGCGCATGATACTGGCCTGTGAAGAGATCTTTGCGAACATAATAAGTTATTCGGGGGCGGATGATGTGGATTTCTCCTGCAGTTATATGGGACGGATCTATTCCGTGACTTTTTCCGATAACGGAGCGGCCTTCGATCCCGTATCCGCAGATGTACGGGAAAAGGATTTCGAGGAGCTTGATACCGGGGGAATGGGCATAAAGCTGGCGAAGATGAACTCCAACGACATGATCTATGCCCGCACTAATGGCAGAAATGTGCTGACTATGAAGTTTAATATCAAGAACAAAAGTTAAGATGGAGGATGCTGATGGAAAGATCATATGATGTGGCAGCTTTGGGAGAACTGCTTATAGACATGACGATGAACGGGATATCCGCTCAGGGGAACGGGCTGTATGAAGCAAATCCCGGAGGAGCTCCGTGTAATGTCCTTGCCATGCTTGGAAAACTCGGTCACAGGACAGCCTTTATGGGAAAGGTGGGAGACGATATATTCGGACGTGAATTAAAGGGAGTTCTTGATGAGGTGGGGATCGATCACAAAGGGCTTATCATGGATCCCAAAGTGAGGACAACACTTGCATTTGTCAAGACCTTTGAGGACGGGGACAGGGATTTCTCCTTCTACCGGGCTCCGGGAGCTGATATGATGCTTTCTAAGGATGAGATAGATCTGGATATCATACGCTCCTCTTCAATACTCCATTTCGGAACACTGTCCATGACGCATGAGCCTGTACGGACGGCAACTCTTTTTGCACTGGATGAAGCAAAGAAGGCCGGTGACATCATATCCTTTGATCCGAATATCAGAGAACCTCTGTGGGATGATATGGAAGATGCAAGAGAGCAGGTATTAAAGGGCCTTGAATACTGTGACGTTCTCAAGATCTCGGATAATGAGATACAGTGGCTTACAGGGCTTGAGGATTATACAGAGGGCGCCTTATGGATACTGTCGCACTGCAGGGTGCGACTTATGACGGTATCTCTGGGTAAGAGCGGCAGCATGGCCTTTTACAGAAAGGACCCCGGGACTATGGACTATATAAAGGCCGAAGCTTTGCCGTTTATACAAAAGGATACCATTGAAACCACGGGGGCCGGGGACACCTTCGGAGGATGCATGCTCCATTTTGTCCTCGAAAAGGGACTGGCGGACCTTGATGAATCCGATCTTAAGGAGATGCTTACGTTTGCAAATGCAGCAGCTTCCATAATTACCACCAGAAGAGGCGCTCTCCGTGTCATGCCGGATCCGGATGAGATACGGCATCTTATAACTGTCGGCAGGTAAAAAGGCAGGCATGGTCATGAAGAAATACGAGATAGATACACCTTCCAACAAAGAATTTACTGCGCTGCTGGGTAGAGATCTGCTCTCATTCGGCCGCAGATTTGCATCACCCGGAGGGGGAGCTTATTACCTTGGAGAGGACGGCACTCCCCTTAGTGACAGACCCAGGGAGACATGGATCACATGCCGTATGGCACATGTTTACAGCATGGGAGAGATCCTTGGTTCCAAAGGCAGTAAGTCTCTGGCGGAAGCGGCGGTAGACGGACTTTTGGGGGAGCTTAACGACAAGGAAAACGGCGGATGGTATGCCGGCATAAACGCTGACGGAAGCATAATTCCCTCTAAACAGTGCTATGCGCATGCTTTTGTGATACTTGCAGCATGCTCCGCAAGTCTTATCGATGTCAACGGTGCTAAGGAACTGCTGTCAGAGGCTCTTGAAATATATGATCGCTTTTTCTGGGATGAAGAAGAGGGCATGGCTTTTGATACATGGGACACCGGGTTTGGGGATCTTTCGGATTACAGAGGACTTAATGCAAATATGCATACGGTTGAGGCCTTTCTTTCCGCTGCGGATGTCCTGCATGATGAAAAATACAGAGCCCGCGCCGGACGCATCATAAGTCGTGTGATCAAATGGGCAGAAGAAAACAACTGGCGCTTACCCGAGCATTTCACAAAGGACTGGAAGGCCGACCTGATGCAAAACCGCGACAGGCCGGATGATCCTTTCAAGCCCTTCGGCGCCACTCCGGGGCATGGCATAGAGTGGGCCAGACTTATAGTCCAGTATGCCATGTCGTCAGTATCGGATGATAAGGAAGATTTTAAAAAATATACTGATGCCTCGCAGAGTCTGTATGAACGGGCTGTAGGGGACGCCTGGTATGCCGACGGAGCACCCGGCATCTGCTATACAACCGACTGGGAAGGCAGACCCGTCGTACACGACCGCATGCACTGGACACTGGCTGAGGCCATAAATACTTCGGCGGTCCTTTATCGTGCTACGGGCATGGACAGGTATGCTGCGGATTATGCCATGTTCATGCAGTATCTTGATGAGACAGTGGTGGATCATGAGAAGGGCTCATGGTTTCATCAACTGGATCGCAACAATCATGTCATGAATACGGTCTGGCCCGGGAAGCCGGATCTCTATCACGCCTTTCAGGCGACACTCATCCCGTATAATGAACGGATCGGGTTATCCATAGCTCCGTCTTTATACCGGGGGCATTGAAGGGTGGGTAGATAAACAGCAGGTCAATAATTGAAACAGAGAACAGTGGTTTAGAAAAACGGATCGGAGGAAAAAATGAGCGGGGAGAAAGAGAAGAAAACCATCATAACCATCAACAGACAGTATGGGGCGGGAGGAAGAAGCCTCGCGGCGGTCCTGTCGGAAAGACTGGGGATCCCTTATTATGATCAGGACTTCATACAGAAGACCGTGGAGGAGAGCGGTTACGAGGAGGAAGCCGTAATACGCGAGGGTGAAGAGATGAGCAGGCCTTCCCGGTTGCTGAACAACATACTTAACAGTGCCGTATCCTACAGCAGTTCATTTGATGGGATATTTGAGGCAGAGAAAAAGGTGATCATGGAGTTCGCCAAAGAACCGTGTATCATCGTCGGCCGTTGTGCCAACATGATATTGAGTGAGGCCGGTATGGATACCATGAGCGTATATCTGCATGCACCTCTGGATAAAAGGATCAGTCACATGACAGAGAAGGCAGAGGACGGACAGATACCTGACGCCAAGGTTATAGAGGAGCATGACAGACATCGCGGTACTTTTTACAAGCAGTATACGGGGAGAGAGATCTTCGATGCGTCGAATTACACGTTCTGCTTTGATACCGGGAAGATAAGCATATCACAATGCGCGGACATAATACTGGGTGCGCTGTAAGCCTTGCAAAGTTACAGAGGGAAAGGAGTAGTAACATGAGTAACAGAATGAAGCACAGAGCCTGCTGTGCGATCCTTGTCGCCTTAATGCTGATGCTTTCGGGATGCGGCGGACAGAGAATGATGATGGGAACGGGAGGAACCTCGGGGACGTATTATGCCTTCGGCGGCGTACTTGCCCAGTATATGAAGAATTATACCGATTACAGCGTCACAGCCGTTTCCACGGCTGCATCAAAGGCAAACATCCAGAGTATCGGTGACGGCGATTATCAGATCGGTTTTACTCAGTCGGATGTTATGAACTATGCCTGGGATGGCACAAGGTCATTTGAAACAGACGGCCCCTGCAGGGATTTTCGTGTTATGGGCGCGCTGTACGCCGAGACAGTCCAGCTTATTACAATGAAAGAGGATATAAGAAGCGTTGAAGACCTCAGGGGAAGAAGTGTTTCCATCGGAGCACCCGGATCCGGAGTATATTTCAATGCCATAGATGTTCTAAACGGCGCAGGCCTTACGGTAGACGATATAAAGCCTCAGTATCAGAGCTTCGATGACAGTAAAGAGGCACTTAAGGACGGACAGATCGATGCGGCGTTCATAGTAGCCGGAGCGCCTACCTCTGCCATTACGGAACTGGCTACGACCAATGGAGTATACCTGATACCTATAGATGGCGGCTTAAGAGAAAAGATCATGAAAGACTGTCCTTATTACGCACCGATGGTCATCCCGGCAGACACCTATCCGGGACAGAGCGGACCCATCGAAACCATAACGATAATGGCTACCCTGATCGTCGATGCGGATATGGACGATGACTGTGTGTACGATCTTACGGCAGCTGTTTTTGACCATACGGCAGACATCGCCCTGGAGAATGCAAAGGGTGAGGAACTGTCGGTTGAGAACGCCACATCGGGGATAACGATCCCATTTCATGAAGGCGCCGCCAGATATTATGCAGAGCATGGTATACAGGTCGCAACACTTGAGTAGAGCAAAGAAAAGATAAGGAGCATTATATGGCCAGTCAGACAGAAAGCAAGAGAAATGAGATAGACGGGAATGATCTTGAACAGGTCATGAAAAAGTATGACCGGGAATCCAATGTACGTGTTTTTACGGGGAAACCCGCTATAATCGTAAAGGCTATCCTTATAGGATTCTCGCTGTTTTGCATATGGGTAACACTGTTTGCGACATTTTTGGAGGAGATCAGGCTGACATCCTTTATGGGGATGATCGTATTGCTTGGCTTCATGTATTATCCCGCCAAGAAGGATAACAACAGGGTGAATCACATCCCCTGGTATGACATAGTGGGCATGGTCCTGGGTACCGGCGCCTTTTTGTATTATACATTCAACGCTGACGGGATCATCCAGCAGGGGACGAGATTTGAACCATATCAGATCCTGATCGCGGTGATCGGTATAGCTGCTCTTTTGGAAGTGACAAGAAGAAGCGTGGGATGGCCCATACTGATCGTTGCATTGTTTTTTATCGTGTATGCCCTTGTATACGGACTTACGAACCCCTCTGCCATCGGAAGGCTGAGGTATCTGGTACGTAATCTGTTTTATGCCAAGACAGGTATACTGTCGACGCCGATCAACGTGTGTTCCAAATACATAGTTGTGTTTATCATATTCGGTGCTTTTCTTGAAAGGACAGGTATCTCGGAGCTGTTTATCAATCTTGCCAACTGCATAGCAGGACGTTTTGCGGGAGGACCTGCAAAGGTGGCAGTCATATCGTCGGCACTCTGTGGTATGGTCAGCGGATCATCGGTTGGTAATACGGTAACAACGGGATCGGTCACCATACCTATGATGAAGGATACAGGATACAAGGCGGAGTTTTCGGGAGCTGTTGAGGCTGCGGCATCCACCGGAGGTCAGATCATGCCTCCCATAATGGGAGCAGCGGCATTCCTCATGGCTGATATCATCGGTGTCCCATATTCAGACATCCTCGTCAGGGCCATTTTCCCCGCTGTACTGTATTTTACAGGTATTTTTATCGCCGTTCATCTGGAAGCCAAGAAACACGGACTTACAGGCATACCCGTAGAGAAGCTGCCCCGTTTGTCTCACCTGTTAAAGAGGATATATCTGCTGGTACCCCTGGTGCTCCTTGTTGTATGGGTGTCCAAGAACATGATGACTATGCAGAGGGCTGCGTCATTTGCCATCGTTGCAGCCATCGCTGTGGGCATAATAGACGGATTTGTGGGCGGAGAACGCTTTACCATTAAAAAGTTCTTTGAGGCTCTTGAGGCCGGAGGAAAAGGTACCATTACTGTGGGTGCTGCCTGCGGCGTTGCCGGGATCATTTCCGGAACCATAACCATGACGGGACTTGCCAATGAAATGATAAATGCCATAGTGGCTATAGCCGGAGACAAGCTATTTATAGCACTGTTCCTTACCATGCTGTGCTGTATAGTGCTTGGTATGGGAGTTCCCACAACGGCAACCTACTGTATCATGGCGGCAACCTGTGCACCTATCCTGACACGTATGGGTGTCCCGATACTTGCGGCTCACTTTTTCGTTTTTTATTTCGGTATAGTTGCGGATATCACACCTCCTGTAGCATTGGCAGCCTATGCCGGAAGTGCCATAGCAAAATCAAATCCCATGCGTACGGCTTATGCTGCGACTAAAATGGCTGTAGGTGCTTTCCTGATACCGTATATATTCTGTTTTAATCCTAAGATACTGTTCATAGATACCAGCTTCGACGGTAGTCTGGTAGTGGCATACATCACCGCCTTTATAGGTATAGTGGGTGTAGCATCTGCTCTGGAGGGCTACCTGCTGACGGATATGATCATCATTGAGCGGCTCCTGCTCATCGTCGGCGGTATCATGCTGATATTCCCGGGACTTTTGACAGACGGATTGGGAGTTGCCATCATAGCTGTCGGAGTTGCCATGCAGGTCATAAGGAGGAAGAACCGGCTGCAGATCGGATCCGGTACCTGACAAACGTGCAAAAATCCATACATACCCGCTTGATGTTTCGTGAAGCGTGGTGTAGGATTAACGGAAGAATAAAAACAGGGGAGCTTGTGTGCAGGCTGAGAGGAAGTGATCAAACTTCGACCCTATAACCTGATGCGGGTAATGCCGCCGTAGGAAGTCATACGCATGTATTTCATGCAGGCGGCATCTTACGGATGCCGCCTGTTTTTATTGGAAAACAACAGACAGAAAACACCTTCTGTCGTTGTGTCATCTACACGATGACAAAGAATATGCACGCTGTAACAAAATGGTATGAATAGAGAGGAGAAAAGAAAGATGCTTGGAAAAATGCTTGAAAATGTACGTAACGATCACCCGCTGATCCATAATATCACCAACTATGTGACGGTCAATGACTGTGCCAATATCCTGCTGGCCTGCGGTGCATCACCTATCATGGCTGATGACATAGATGAAGTGGAAGAGATCACTTCGATCTGCAACGGACTGTGTATAAACATAGGCACACTTAACAACCGGACCATAAGATCCATGTTTGCGGCAGGGAAACGTGCAAACGAACTGGATCACCCCGTGATCCTGGATCCCGTGGGAGCTGGTGCATCCGCTCTTAGGACCGACACCTCCCTGCAGCTGCTTGATGAAGTAAAGCTTAGCGTTATACGCGGAAACATCTCCGAGATCAGGACCCTGGCGTCAGGGTCAGGAACGACCAAAGGTGTGGATGCCGATGTTGCGGATAAGGTGACGGAAGAGAACCTGGATGATGTCGCATCTTTCGCAAAAGCCTTTTCAAAGAAAACCGGGGCGGTCGTAGTCATCACAGGTGCCATAGACATAGCAGCGGATGAGAGCAGGGCATACTGCATCCGTAACGGACATCCCATGATGTCATCCATTACCGGAACAGGGTGTCAGCTCTCCGCCATGACTGCGGCTTTTGTAAGTGCAAATACCGGCCATCCTTTGGAAGCTGCAGCTGCGGCAGTAGCGGCCATGGGGTATGCAGGTGAAACGGCATATGCCAGACTTGCAGGACCGGACGGAAATTCCACATACAGGAACTATATCATCGATGCGATCTTTAACATGACTCCGAAGATGCTGGAAGAAGGAGCAAAATATGAAGTGCGATAAAAAGACGATGCTGCTCTATGCAGTTACGGACAGAGCCTGGGTAGGCAGACAAAGTCTGTACGAACAGGTTGAGTCCGCGCTTAAGGGCGGTGCGACCTGCATTCAGTTGCGCGAAAAGGAGCTTGATGATGAGGCATTTCTTGATGAGGCGGTCAGGATCCGGGCGTTGTGTAAACAGTATGGGGTACCCTTCTTCATCAATGACAACGTGGATATCGCTGTTAAATGCCATGCCGACGGCATACATGTGGGACAGGATGATATGGAGGCCGGCAGGGTCCGGGAGATAGTAGGGGATGACATGATGATAGGGGTTTCCGTTCATTCGGTGGAGGAAGCCTTGGAGGCTGTTAAGAACGGTGCGGACTGTCTCGGCGTAGGGGCTGTCTTTTCCACATCCACCAAATCAGATGCTGATGTCCTGCCCATGGAAACACTTCGTGACATTTGTGCTGCCGTTGATATCCCTGTGGTTGCCATAGGCGGGATCGGTAAAGACAATATATCCTCTCTTGCCCATACCGGTGTGGATGGGGTGGCTTTAGTCAGTGCCGTTTTTTCGGCACAGGACATAGAAAGCGAGTGCCGTCTTCTCAGGAAACTGTCGGAAGAAATGGTGAATGCATGAAGATAAAGTACGCCATATTTGATTTTGACGGAACCCTGTTTGATTCCATGCCCATATGGGACAGCGTCGGTGAGACCTATCTCACTTCTCTTGGGAAAAAGCCCAAGCCCTCTCTACGAGAAGACGTCAGAGCATTGAGTCTGTATCAGGCTGCGTGTTATCTGAAAAGGGAATATGAACTGAAGCTTTCCGAAAATGAGATAATGGATGGCATCAACAGGATCATTGAGGATTTTTACATCCATGAGGTCCGGCCGAAGAGCGGTGCTGCCGGATTTCTGGAAAAGATGAAGGACGCCGGGATATCCATGTGCATAGCTACGGCATCCGAGCGATATCAGATAGAAGCCGCGCTTAGAAGATGCGGTCTTTATGGATATTTCGAAGAGATCCTCACCTGCAGCGAGACCGGACACGGAAAGGACGAACCTTTCATATTTCAAAAGGCAATGAAGTGTCTGGGTGCCGACTATGGTACCACTGTTGTTTTTGAGGATGCCATCCATGCCGTTAAGACAGCCAAGGCCGGGGGATTCATGGTTGCTGCGGTATACGATGAGAGTGAGGAGCATCAGAGTGAGATCCGGGACATTTCCGATTGCTATATCAGGGATTTCGAACACACGGATGATTTCTGGAGGTTTGCTTACGGCAAATGAGCCGGAGGCTTAAAGCGGCAGATCGGGGGCACCACCTTATGCCGCTATATAAAACAATGCGTATAAGAAGGAGGTTTTCGCAGTGAAGACAGCATTGACCATTGCAGGGAGTGACTGCAGCGGAGGCGCCGGTATCCAGGCAGATCTGAAAACAATGACCATGAACGGGGTTTATGCCATGAGTGCCATCACGGCGCTGACGGCACAGAATACCACCGGTGTAAGAGGAGTGGTGGAAGTGACCCCCGATATTTTGTGTCAGCAGATCGATGCGGTATTTGAGGATATCCGACCCGATGCGGTAAAGATCGGTATGGTAAGCTCAAGCGGGCTTATCCGTGGCATTGCAGAAAGACTGAACTATCATGGGGCAGCGAATATCGTCGTTGATACCGTTATGGTCGCAACAAGCGGAGCAAGGCTTATAAGCGAGGATGCGGTAGATACCCTTAAGGAATGCCTGATACCCCTTGCCGATGTGGTCACACCCAATATCCCCGAGGCAGAGGTTTTGTCGGGCATGGCTGTAAGGGATAAGGATGATATGGAAAAAGCAGCACAGATGATCAGTGACACGTATCACTGTGCCGTATTGCTCAAAGGCGGACACAGCGTAAATGATGCCAATGATCTTTTATTCCATGACGGTACCTGCCGCTGGTTTATGGGAAAGCGTATAGACAATCCCAATACTCATGGGACGGGATGCACGCTGTCCAGTGCCATAGCCGCTAATCTTGCCAAGGGATTTGATCTCGAGGAATCCGTGCAAAGAGCAAAGGATTACATCTCGGGAGCCCTTGCATATATGCTGGACCTGGGGCAGGGAGCAGGACCCATGAATCATGCGTTTGAACTGGCCGGTCGATTCGGTGAACGGATCGTAACAGAAAGGAAATAAAAGATGAGAGAATACTCGACACAGATGGATGCTGCAAGAAAGGGCATCATCACTCCCGAAATGAAAACAGTTGCAGATAAGGAATACAGGAGCGGAGAGGAGATCCGCGATCTCGTTGCAAAGGGACAGGTTGTGATCTGCGCAAATAAGCTTCATACCTGTATAGATCCCAATGGTGTGGGATCCATGCTGCGTACCAAGATCAATGTGAATCTGGGGGTATCAAGGGACTGCAAGGATCATGATATCGAGATGAAAAAGGTCATGGCGGCAGTTGATATGGGGGCAGACGCTATAATGGATCTTTCCTCCCACGGAGACACAAGACCGTTTCGCAGAAAACTCACCGGCGAATGCCCTGTAATGATAGGTACGGTGCCGGTATATGACAGCGTGATCCATTATCAAAGAGACCTTGCAACACTTACGGCACAGGACTTTATAGACGTTGTCCGACTCCACGCAGAGGACGGAGTGGATTTCGTGACCCTACATTGCGGGATACCAAGCACGACCATCGAACAGATAAAAAAACCCAAGAGGAAGCTGAATATCGTATCCCGAGGCGGATCCTTAGTCTTTGCATGGATGTGTATGACGGGAGAGGAGAATCCTTTCTACGAGCATTTCGACGATATCCTTGATATATGCCGTGAGTACGATGTGACTATATCTCTTGGAGATGCCTGCCGCCCCGGATGTCTTGCTGATGGCAGCGACGTGTGTCAGATCGAAGAGCTTGTCAGACTGGGAGAGCTTACAAAACGTGCATGGGAAAAGGATGTTCAGGTCATGGTTGAGGGCCCCGGACATATGCCGATGGACCAGATAGAAGCCAACATGAAGATCCAGCAGACCATCTGTATGGGGGCGCCCTTCTATGTGCTGGGTCCCATAGTTACCGATATAGCTCCGGGGTACGATCACATCACATCTGCCATAGGAGGCGCCATCGCTGCAGCAAGCGGCGCAGCCTTCCTATGCTACGTAACACCTGCAGAGCATCTGGCGCTGCCCAACGTGGACGACGTAAAGCAGGGCATCATCGCATCAAAGATCGCAGCCCATGCGGCTGACATTGCAAAGAAGATCCCTCATGCAAGGGATATTGACGATCGTATGGGAGATGCCAGACGTAACCTTGATTGGGAGGAGCAATGGGCATGTGCACTGGATCCGGAAACTGCCAAACGTATACGAAACGAACGCAAGCCGGAGCATGACGATACCTGTTCCATGTGCGGCAAGTTCTGCGCCGTCAGAAGCATGAACAAGGCTCTGAACGGAGAATATATAGATATCCTGTAGATGCCATACGGTATATTTTACAAACCATGAAAACCTTGGCAGGATGGTGAAATCAGAATTGAATTCTCAGACTTTTGTATAGTAAAATATCATACGTAACCGAAAACAGTATAGGGAGAGAATCGATCAATGGCAGATGTACTTAATTTCAAATGCCCCTGCTGTGGGGCGGCTCTGAATTTCAGCGGTAAGACAGGTGAGATGACCTGCGAGTACTGCGGAGCGAGTTTTACGATGGAGCAGGCAAAGGCGGCTCAGGAAGCTGAAAAGGTTGATGCGGCAAGTTCGGATATGACATGGACCACTACCCAGCAGCTTATGATAACGGATGAGGATGGCAAGGTCAAAGGATATAAGTGCCCGTCCTGTGCTGCCGAGATGGTAGCCGATGAAAACACCGCAGCCACCGAGTGCCCTTATTGCGGTAATAAGGCCATCATACCTCAGGCATTTGACGGCATATATCAGCCTGAACTCATTATCCCCTTTGCGGTTGATAAAGAAGAAGCGAAGGGCAAGCTTAAGGACTTTACAAAGGGAAAGAAACTTCTTCCCAAGACCTTTACCGAAGGGAACAGGATAGAGGATATAACGGGACTGTATGTACCCTTCTGGCTGTACAGCTGTCATGCTGCCGGCGATGTATCATTTTCCGGCGTGAAGAGCAAGAAATGGTCGGATGCAAACTTCGAATATGAAAAGAAGGATTATTACGATATCGGAAGAAGCGGCGACATGGACTTTTACAGGATACCCGTGGATGCGGCCACCCAGATGGATGATGCTACCATGGATTCTCTGGAGCCCTTTGATTACTCAAAGGCAGTTCCCTTTGACGCAGCATATTTCAGCGGATATCTGGCTAACCGGTATGACGTTGAAGAGAAGGAAGCACAGCCTAAGGCAAACGAGAGGGTGACAAATACCTTCAGAGAAAAGATCAAGGATACGGTAAAGGGATATTCCGAGGTTACCGAGAAAACAAATGCTGTTCAGCTTTCAAATGCAAAGGCCGAATACGCGATGCTTCCCGTATGGATGATGACATCCAGTTTTAACGATGAAAAGTACACCTTCGGGATCAACGGGCAGACAGGCAAGCTCGTGGGCTCACTCCCCATAGATCAGAGCCTCGTTAAGAAATACTTTGCAATATCAGCCATCATAGGCTTCCTGATCATGCAGGTTATCTGCTGCTTCATCGGATTCTCCGCCGTGACGGAGGTTATCGCACTTATCGTGGCAGTGGTAACAGGATTCCTGTATACGTCCTATCTGAAGGGCACTATGAATACCATAGCGGTCCAAAAGGGCGCCTCACAATACTTTGTTGAGGGATCGTTTAAACCCGGCAGATCCAGTGACAGATTCATGTATTCCAAGACGGATAAGAGAGAAAAGACCAAAAGCAGTTGATCAAAGACGGCTATGCCATCCAAAGCCGGACTTGACATTGGCAGTAGAACGCTGTATCGTGAACATTGTTTTTCAGGGCATAAATACCCGGTAATGGCCCTGCCAGAATGGCAGGGCATTATTATTGACGTCGGGTTAGTGATAACTAACAAACTGAAGGGGATAATAGGATCCCGGGGCGAATGGATATGTATAAAACGATCATGAAAATCGAAGGGATGATGTGCGGGATGTGTGAAGCGCACATAAACGAAGCGATCAGAAAGGCTATCCCTGAAGCATCTAAAGTAAAAAGCTCTCACGTAAGAGGAGAGAGCAGCTTTATATCCGAAACTGAACCGGATAAGGAAAAACTCAGTGCCTGTATAGATAAGACAGGCTACAGTGTTATATCTGTCAGATCGGAAATATACAATAAAAAGCTGTTTGGATTATTCTGAGCGAAGGATCGGCTTCTGCGATCGGCTCTGACGGGAGGTAATATATGTCTAAAAAAGCGTCAAGATTTCAAAAAACGGTCATGTCTCTGGGGTACAGGGGCAAGGAGATATTCAAGCCGCTTAATACAGGCCGGATAGATGACCATGTATCCTGTGTGCGCGAATGGATCGCCAATATTTTCTTTTACACGAAGAACGGTAAGACGATCATGGTGGACGCCGGATACAACTACGACAGGCTTAAAGAAAAGATGGGATGGCTTGGTATAGAACCATCCTCCATAGAGCATATCCTGATCACCCACCAGGACACAGATCATGTGGGGGCCATCGAGAGGGACAGTGATGGCTTGTTTGATAATGCAACGATCTACCTCAGTGAGATCGAGAACCGCTACATGACGGGCGCAAAAAGGAGAAAAGTGATATTCGGCCTGTACAAGCTCCCTCCGGTAAAGAGTGATAATGAGAGAAAGCTGCTAAAGGACGGGGATGTTTTCTTTATCGGTGATATCAAGGTGGAAGCTATCCTCGTGCCGGGCCATACATGGGGACATATGGTCTACCTGATCGACGATGCGTATCTTTTTACAGGAGATACCATCTGGTTTGGGCCTGACGGCGGATACAGCTTTATAAACTCTCTTGCAGAGGACAATGAGCTTTCGAAAAGGTCGCTTATAAAACTTGAAAGGACTCTTCGCGACAGAGGGCTTACACCTAAGGTGATCACCGGTCATACAGGCTGGTCGGATGATCTGGATTTTGTGTTCGCGCATAAAGATCAGGTATGTAACAGTATGAAAAAACAGAAACCTCATGATCCAAATGCACCTTATGACGGGTATGACGAGTCGGACGATACCAGGGAAGCTGCCGAGAACGGGCTTCTGAAAAAGGCTGAGCCTGTCGGTGACAGGATCCAAAGCGCATATCACGCATCTAAAAACATATATGACAATGTGCTTACACAGGGCAGTTTCCTTAGCAGGATGTACATAGGCTTTTTCTGGAGCGGGACCGATGATAACGAGATCGCGCAGAGGATACTGTCATATATCCCTCGTGATTTTACCGGAGAGATCCTTGATGTTCCTGTGGGAACTGCTGTATTTACGGAACGCAGATGGAGATCCATGACGAAGGCGAAGATCACGTGCCTTGATTACAGCACGGATATGCTTGATAAGGCAAAAGGCCGTCTGGGTGATTGCAGCCACATTTCCTTTGTACAAGGGGACGTGGGACAGCTTCCCTTTGCAGACGGAGCTTACGACATAGTCATATCAATGAACGGTTTTCATGCTTTTCCTGACAAGAAGAAGGCATTTTTGGAAACAAAGCGTGTTCTGAAAAAAGGAGGCACCTTCATAGGCTGTTTTTATATCAAGGGAAAGTCAAAGCGGACAGACAGGCTTGTCAGAAACATATTGGTACGGAAAGGATGGTTTACTCCACCGTTCCTTACGGAAGAGAATCTGCGCAAGGTGCTTAACAGACTGTATCGGGAGGTCGAATGCCACGTTGACGGGTCCATAGCATATTTCAAATGTATAAAATGACAGGAGGAGAACAGGAGATGGATTTACAATTCGGAGATGTACAGGAAACGGCGCTTATACCCCTGGCTATAAAAGCGAGTGAGACAGTGAGGCCAAATGCAAGGATCAAGGACCTTAAAGCAAAGGAGATAATAGACACTCTCGGAGTCGACGTAAGCAAATTTGATCCTTTTTTATCTCACGAGGGAGTGGTGGCAAGGACTATCATGTTCCGTGAGGAATTAAAGAAACTGATAGCCAGATATCCGGATGCACTGTGTATCAATCTCGGCTGCGGGTTTGATGATAAATTCTCGCAGGTGGATAACGGTAGGATCACATGGTTTGATGTGGATCTTGCTGACCAGATAGAGGTAAGGCGAAAGGTATATGAAGACCGGGAAAGGTGTACCATGCTGGAGGGCAGTGCCCTGGAAGGCGATTGGACAAAAAAACTCCCGCAAAAGGAGATGACCATAATCGTGATGGAGGGAGTGCTGGAATACTTTTCAAAAGAACAGGTAAAAACATGCCTCCATATGTTGTGCGACAGCTTCCCGAAGGGGTATCTGCTCGCGTAGCTGCACTCCCCTTTCCTTGAAAAACATGGAAGTCATCATGATGCCATAAAGAATACAAACGCAACAGTGGGAAGGGGAACAAGATCGGGCAGAGAATATCTCGATCTGGAATCTCGCCTTAAGGATGTTTCCGAAACGAGCTATAACGAGGAGATGAAGAAGTGCGCCATCAGGGGAAAGCTCTTTGCCATAGTGGGCAAAAACATAACCAACCGGCTCGCAGTGTTCAGGTGGGGTTAGGTATTGACATGGAACCGGGGTC
>JAEEGL012545455.1_pt1 | contig 18021 bp, 11 predicted proteins | sample 9134231 | NCBI WGS metagenome assembly JAEEGL01 (sample SAMN16246548, study PRJNA631951) | gut metagenome | biome: gut microbiome; feature: rumen; material: fiber-attached | host: Bos | place: Iran: Karaj | collected 2018-10 | reverse complement strand
CTCGCTCTTTCTGCTTTGGAGGGTTTAGGAAATGAGACGCGCAGGGAGAGTCGTCTTGCAAAGGCTTCGTCGATGCCTGCCGGGAAATTCGTCGTGAGGATGGCGACACCGGGGAACCGTTCGATGCGCTGGAGCAGGTAATTGACTTCGAGGTTGGCATATTTGTCGTTGGAATTTTTGACGTTTGTGCGCTGTCCGAAGAGGGAATCTGCTTCATCAAAGAGCAGCATGGCCTGGGCATTTTCGGCTTCATTGAAGATTTGAGCGAGATTTTTTTCGGTTTCACCGACGTATTTTGACATGACCCGCGACAAATCGACCTGATAGATATCGATGCCTATGGTGTTGGCAATGAGTGCGGCACACATACTTTTTCCGGTTCCCGGGGGGCCGTCGAACAAGGCCGAAAGGCCGATATCGTGTCCGAATCGATCGCCGAGCCCCCAGTCGTCGAGGACCCGGGCTCTGTATTGATAGCGGTAGACGATTTCATGGAGCTGCATCTCGACGTCCTTGTTGACGATGAGATCTTCCCATTTGTACGATTTTTCGATGAGCGTAGCGTGTTCGCTCAAGCGGTGGCGCATCTGCTGCTTGACGGCGCCGATGATGAAGTCGGAATTGACGATAGGGGAGGGTTCGGACTGGTAGGATGCGACGCGGACGGCTTCGGAAATCTGTCCGGGGGTGAGGTGGAAGTTTTCTGCATAAGCCTGGATATCGCAGTTTTCATCGCGCCGGGATTCGGGGAGTGCTTTTTCCCAGAGTTCCCTGCTGGTGATGTGATCCGGCATGGTCAGGCGAAGTGCTTCGACGTTGCGCGTTTCGAGCCTTGGGGGGAAGGAGACGCTGTTTTGGCAGGTAATAATGAGGGTTTGGGGATGCCAGGCAAGAATGGAATCCAGAACACGGCAAACAGCGAGATGTGTGGCCGATACCTGGGCGTGGAAGTTTGCGTCTTCGGCTGTTGTGGGCAGGATCAATGATTCCCAGCCATAAAAACAGACGATGGCGTTGTGGAGCATGGCTTCTCTGCAGGCCACGCTTACGCCGAAGGAAAAGTTGTCAAAGGTATCGCGGATGGCTTTGATGTCGACGCAGAGCAGATCCCGGTCGAGGAGTTCTGCGACTTCGAGAGCGAAACGTCGTTTGCCTGCGCCGGAAGGCCCGGTGATATAGCATAGCGGCAGAGGTTTTCCGGATGCGATGAGTGCTTTGATTTTATCGATTCTGGAATACCATTCGCGGTGCTGTCTTTCGGTCAGCATTGCCTGGGTGCGCAATAGTCTGCGTGGTCTGAGTTCCGTATAGGCAGCAAGTGCGGCATCGATCATGTCGATACCGCCGATAAATGCCTGAATCCTCATGGGCAGTGCGAGCGGCTGTTTATTGGGAGGCAAAAAACTCGCTGAATTTTTCAATTCAATGAGTCCTTCGGTCAGAAGGATGCTTCCGGGGGCGATGAGTCGGTTCAGGTATGCCGCATTGGGGTTATTTTTGGCAAAGACTTCGATATAGAGCGCCAAGGTTGGGTAATCGCGTTCGAAGTGATTCTGGATAAAGGCATAGAGGCGCGAGAAGGAGGGATTGAATGCCGGAGCGACGACGAGCAGCAGCAGCAGATATTGTGCATCATTCAGGTGATATTGCTGTTTGAGGAATGCGAGTGGGGTTGTGACATCAAAGACAGAATGAGACTGATAGAATTTTTTTCGCCGGTATTCGATTTCGGCCAGTCTGGATTTTGCTTCGACTTCATCGGGAGTGGGATCGACGCCGTATTCGTCGCGTTCGTGGAGTCTTGCCTCGACTTCCTGTGGATAGATGATGGTTCCGGGTCTGAGATCGTCTGCCCCCGGTAAAAGGCCAACTGCCTGCATTTCGCGGATTCGAACGAACAGCAGTGCGCGCAGCCAGTCGAGTTCCAGTTCGAGGTGGGAAACCATGGGATTAGAAGGCATCAGCGGGGCGATGGGCGTTTGCATGGGTTAATTGGTATTGGCTGGTGGTTAGTGTTCAGAGACGTGCAATTTGCGCGTATGTACTGATTATTATTGGATTGACGAATAAATAAAATCAGACAGGTCTTGCCGGGGCGTTCAATATTGTTAAAAAAAAAGACCAGAAGGGGCTTTGCCGAATCTGGTCTTTGAAGAAAAACATCGGCATCGACGCCAATGAATATTATTTTGCTTTGCTCTCGAGCGTAGTGACGAGACCTTCGAGATTGGGTTTTGCGGCCTGATACTGGATCTGGTTCATTTCGCGGGCGAGAGTCTTGTTGAGCTCTTTGATGGTTTCGACATCGGCTTTTGTTCCGAGCTGAGCGAGAGCCTTTGTGCCATAGAGCTGTCCGAAGACGTCGAGGTTCTTGTACTGATCACATACGGTACTGAAGTAATTGTGATCGCCGGACAGACCGAGTTCGTAGATAGCTTTTACGCGAGCATAGCCGTCGATGTTTGGATTTTTGAGGGCTTCTGCGTAGCATGCCGCATTGGTATCGCATTTGTCGGCGAGTTCGAATGCGGGTTTGACAGCATCGATACGAGCAAAGATGGAGTCATTGTAGTGAGGAACTTTCGGAGCATCGGGATCTTCGGGCTCAGGAACCTTGAACTCGTTTGCTTTCATGGCATTGAAAGCGGCCCAGATGGTACCGGTATCGCCGGCTTTGGAAGTCACCGAACAATAGGTAATCATATCGGTAGCAATCGATGCGCGGGCGTAGGGTCTCCATGTTCTTTCATCGAGGAATTCCTCGCCCTTGAGGCTATTGATCATTTCGAGGATTTCGGCATTTGAGAGGAGATCATTTTCGCGAAGCGTTCTGAAAGCATTGACGCGCTGAGAAACTTCGATATTGGTTGTACCGGTCAGCTCGATGGCATTTTTGAATTTTGCCTGATACGGGGTTGTCCAATTGAAGATGTCCATGAGGACAGTTTTAGCGCGTTCATTATTGCGAACGCCGATATCGTTGAGTGAGAACAGCGTGGACTGAGCAGCGACGCCGACGAGGCTTGCCCACATCTGCCATGCGGGATCCGTGGGCGGACGAATGGCAAGTGTACCGGGGACCGGAATTGTTCTGGTGTTGGAGATGTAGTCGAGCATGGGTTCGACTGCTTCCTCATAACGATACAGGGCGAGGGCATTTGCCGTGTTGTTTCTGAGCGTTTCTGGCGTCAGTGTATCGGGATGAGCCTCGACGTACTGCATGAGTTCTTTGTTTTCGAGTTTATAGGCTTTGAGCAGTACTGGGGCGACGACCGCTTTGTCGAGAGCGAGGAGAGCGCGAGTGCAGTTGGTGGTCAGGGTACGACCGACGCCATCCTGGTGATAGACGACGCGCATCAGCGTATCGACTGCTTTGGGATCTTTCTGGAAAGCGAGAACATCGCAGCTGGTACGGAGCAGTGAGAACGGCGTGTCGTCGATTTTGCCGTTGAGGACTGCAATTGCTTTTTGAGTGATGGCATCACTTTTAATTGTCGTACCGGTTTCGAGGATGACGCGCTGGACTTCCGGATTGACCTGTTTGTCGTAGAGAGAGAGCAGCGATGCCTGGATCTCTTTGGCTTCAGCATCGTTATGCCCTTCGGCATTCTGGAGATCCTTGATGCCCATGGCTGCTTGCATGACCTGTTTATAGTCAGGGGAAGAAACGGCTTTTTTGAGGGCAGGGTAGGCTGCCGGATCGCGTGATGCAGCGAGAGCCTGAATGACTTCGCGGTCGAAGCTGCTGCCGTTATTATAGAGTTCAACGAGGGCTGGTACATATGTCTTCATTTCATCGGGACGCGTAATCATACCCGAGATTTTAGGAATTGCCTTATCGAGTTTTTGGCGTGTCTTGAGGGCTTTAAGCAAGCCTTCTTCGGTGGTAACATCGATCTGGCTGCATCCAGCCAGGAACCCGCAGCCCACCACGATCATGGCGAGACTGATAAAACGCTGAATCCCACGATTCTTTATAGTCATGTTAATCTCCATAAGTGATGATTCACTATGCCTTTAGTAGGCCAGGATATGATATTGCGCAGAACACATTTCGTCAATCTTATTCGCAACACGTATTTTTATCTGACATTTTTGAAGCAGAATACGAAGGTTTTTTTTATGTATTATTTGAATGGAAATGATGTTTTTGTTGGAATGGCGGCATGGTAATGTGTGAGCCATGAAGGGAAAAAAGCAAAAAATTGTTGTCGCAGGGATAAGACAGGGTGTAAAAAGTCGGGAGTGATTTTTTTATGAAGGCTAACGGGACGTCCTTCATTTTGATAATCATTTTGTTGTCCCTTATGTGAGGTTTTATGTCAGGTCATAATAAATGGAGTACTATTAAGCATAAGAAAGCCAAAACAGATGCTGCGCGTTCCCAGTCATGGACGAAGGTCGTCCGTGAGCTCATTGTTGCAGCTCAAGGCGGAACTGATCCTGAATTCAATTCGGCTCTTCGTTTGGCGATTCAGAAAGCGAAAGCCTGCAATATGCCCAAGGACAACATAGAGCGTGCCATCAAGCGCGGATCAGGTGAAGGCGAGACGGTTCATTATGATCAGAATGTATATGAGGGATATGGTGCCGGTGGCGTTGCCATTCTGATCGATACACTGACGGATAACAAGAATCGTACGGTAGCCAATATTCGTTCGATGTTTTCGAAAAACGGCGGGCAGATGGGTGAAGCCGGTTCTGTCGCGTGGCAGTTTAAGACATTGGGTCAGATTACACTTGAGGGCGATAACCTGGATTCCGACGAAGTGATGATGGCAGCTTTGGATGCGGGAGCAGAGGATGTCAATGAAGACGGAACGATCGTAACCGCACCAAGTGATGTCGCCAATGTTGCCAAGAAGCTGGAAGAAGCCGGTTACAAAATTGACACGATGGAAATTACGAAAGTTGCGCAGAATCTCATTAAGGTCGATGAGAAGGCAGCGGCATCCATCCTGAAGCTTTGCGGTATTTTTGAAGACGATGATGATGTTCAGAATGTCTACACGAATGCTGATATTTCTGACGAAATCATGGAAAAGCTGGAAGGCTAGTTTTCGTTTAAATCTTTGGAGAGCCTGCCCGATAGGCAGGCTTTTTTTTGATTTACCGCATTATCCGTAAAAAAGAGCCGCGGCGTATGGCAAAGCCATAGCCGCGGCAAAAGCGAGTGTATGGGCACCTTTAGGTGCCCAAAACGAGCCCCAGCGCAAAGACTATCCATGAAAAATAGTATTATCTGTCAGGATATAGTATATAAGGTGGTTTAGTCCCGCGATGGGAGATTGAATGAGCATTGATTCGTACCAGCAACCCCATGAATAAACCTTCATCAAATTTTGGGAATACGCCATTGGAGAGCCGCGGCGTGCCGGCTCCGGGGGGACCGCTGTACTCGCGCAACAGTGCTCAGATGAGTGCGGTCAGGGGTGGGCATGTCAGCCGTACGGCTGGAGGGTTCGCCACCAAATCGTCCATGCGGCCCGGAATTCCCTCAAAGCCCGAGAGCTGTGCAGTACCTGTTTCGGGGGGCAGTTCGGCGGTGCGTCCGTCCGTTCCGACCCACAACGGCGTTTCCAAGCGTGGCGGTTCAAGACCAGGTGCATGCCTGGCGGCGTCGAGCAGTCCTGCACTGTCTGATTCTCAGCTGTCCGGTGAAAATGCTCCCCACACGGAAGACAATAATGTTCTGCCGTCCTCATCTTTGTTTGTGGATGCTCCGGCCAGTCTGGATGAACTCGAAGATTCGTTCGTCGGCAAGTGTCTCGATAATCGTTACGATATTGTCAAGCATCTTGCCAGCGGCGGAATGGGCGAGATATATCTGGCTCGTCAGCGCGGCGTCGGCCAGGATGTCGTCGTCAAAAAGCTGCACGAACCTTACTATCAGAACAAAAAAGTCGTCGAGCGCTTCATCGATGAAGCGCGTTCCTACGCCAAGATAACGCATCCCAATGCCGTCAAGCTCCATGATTTGCTCAATGTCGGCGGGCAGATCTGCATTATTATGGAGTATGTTCATGGCCGGACGCTGACGAGCTATATCGATCAGGGATACGTCTTTTCCATTCGTCAGATTCTGGATATCGCGATTCAGATTGCGGACGCGGTCGGAACCGTTCACAAAGCAGGTATTATACACCGCGATCTGAAGTCTCAGAATATCATGCTGGTGGAGACGGTCGGGGAGCGATTTTCTGTCAAAATTCTCGATTTTGGAATCGCCAAAATTCAGGATAAACCTCAGACAGATCGCACTCAGGAAGGCGTTATCGTCGGATCGCCGCAGTACATGAGTCCGGAGCAGTGTTACGGGCGCCCGGTAGATGGTCGTGTCGATATCTATGCGGTTGGTATTCTGCTCTACCTGATGGTATGCGGTCATCTGCCCTATGAGGCTGAAACGGCGATGGAACTGCTTCAGCTTCAGATTCAGGCCGAGGTGCCGCCGGTCGTACGTCCGGACAGAAGCGCGGTTCCTGATGGGCTTGTTGCCATCATTAAAAAGTGTCTCGAAAAAGATCCGAACAATCGTTATTCGACTTTTGCGGAATTAATTGTCGATATTACGGCACTTCAGGAGGGACGTCCGCTTCGGTTCGCGCAGTCTGAAAAAGAACGCGTCAATAATGTGATGTCGCAGATTGCCAGAGCCGAGCATGAGCTTGAGCTGGACAAGCCGCAGGATTCTGTTGTGGATACCGGCGAGACGAAAGTCACGGTCAGACCTGCGGAATCTGAAATTAATGCGGAAGCACGCGCGAATTCAGTCATACCAAAACCCGCGATGCCGCCGCGACCTCCCCAGGCTCCGAAACCTCCTCAGGTTCCCGTTCAAATGCAGGCACAGATGGCTAAGCCGCCTCAGGCGCCTGCTTCGTTGCCACAGGTTGCCAAAGTACCCCAACAGGTATCGGCTCCAATACCTCAGCCACCAGCACGTGTGTCTGCTCCAATACCTCAGCCGCCGGCACAGGTGTCAGCCCCAATTCCCCAGCCGCCGGCACAGGTGTCTGCTCCAATTCCCCAGCCGTCGGCACAGGTGTCAGCCCCAATTCCCCAGCCGCCGGCGCAGGTGTCAGCCCCAATTCCCCAGCCGCCGGCACAGGTGTCGGCTCCAATACCTCAGCCACCTGCACAGGTGTCTGCCCCAATTTCTCAGCCTCCAGCTCAGCCTTCCTCGCCGATGCAGATGCCTATGGCTCAGGTCGTTGCCGGACAGGGTAAAATGGCTGAATCAAAGCAGCAGGCAGCACTCGCACCCGCAGCGGTTTCCGCCTCCCAGGCCGGAATTTCGGGACAACGGCATGCAGTAAGAACCCGTGAGCAGCAGGCTCAGAAGAAAAAGACGGCCACGCGCCTTAAGATTTCGATTGTCATTACGGCGTTCATATTGCTGGGATTGGCCGGTTTCGGGGCATTCATCCTGATTAAGAAAAATCAGGGCCAGGGAAATCTGGACCTTAACTTTGATTTTACCGAACAAACACTCCTCGTTACTGAACTGGAGGAATCCCTGAATCAGTCTTTTACTGAATATCAGGAATCAGCCGTTCAGAATGCACTCCTCTTTTCTGAGCGCATGATGGATATCGGATATCCTGAAAATGCGTGTGCGTGCCTGGATATGATTCCTGAAGATATGATGAACGATGTCGCTCAGGAACGCCGGAATGCAAATATGTCGAGATGCAGGCAGTATGTTGGCATGCTGGAGACAGCCAGAAAGAATCAGGAATCTGGGAAATGTTCACAAACACTGCAGCTGCTTGGTATTTTGCCTGAATCTGCGGCCGGAATGAAACAAAAGCTCGAAGAACTCAGCGTTTGTGAGCAGGCAAAGGAAGGCCGAAGACCGTCAGGTTCACCCTCACCCAGAACAGGTGAGTGGGTTGCAAGAAATGCGCAGCCATCAGAACGTGCGGAGAGTGTCGCTGAAAGCAATGGTGCGGCAGCCGGGGCCGGACTGGTTCCTTCCGGTGCTGCACCGGAAAGTGAAGCTGTCAGGAAGCCTGAGGCGGAAGCCGCTGCTCAGCCTGATGAGCCTAAAACCGAAGTTGTCGTCGTTCCGTCAGACAGGCCAAAGCCACGACAGGATGATGTGGATAGCAGTGATTCAACAGAGGCAGAAGCTCAGCCTTCAACAGCTCAGAAAGAAGCAGCCGATGATGCCGGAGACATCGATCTCGAAGAAACTCCGCAAGCAGCTGCTCCCCCGGAACCGCCTAAGCCTGTATTGAATGTTCATGCCTATCCACCTCCCAATATGGAGGCCTTCAAACGGCAGCTCTATATTTTGAATAAAAAGCTTCCTGAGCGATGTGATTTCGACAAGAAGAGTTTTATTGCAAGGATTCAGTTCTCTCCGGAAGTTAAACGGGCAAAAGCATCCTATCAGAAGAGTGTTGCCGGTAATGAGCCGCCGCCGTGTGTCATTATTCAGATCAATACCTATAAGGATTTTCCGGCATTCAGCGGGGAGCCGTTTGAACTGGATTATGTTTTCAAGTTTTAGAAAGAAATCTTCGTTGTCATTGATGTAAGGGGGCGTGCCCCCTGCGGCGCTGTTTGCGTGGCAAATACGCGCCTACCCCCTGGCGCTTTTTGCACAGCAAATACGCGCCAGCTTTTTCGGCGCTATTTGCATGGCAAATACGCGCCTCTTCGTCCGGCGATCACCTGAATTTCTGTTATGACGGCACCTTGGGTGCAAGGAAAAAGAATGGCAATATGTCCCAAATGTCATCAGGAAACACCCGAAGGCGCGCAATTTTGCGGCAATTGTGCAGCCCCTCTGACGGAAAGTGCTGCGCAGCAGCCAGTGGATCCTTTTGTCGGCAAATGCATCGATAACAAATATTACATTCAAAAACGAATCGCTGCGGGCGGAATGGGCGTCGTCTATCTTGCCCGTCAAAAAGGCGTCGGTCAGGAAGTTGCGATTAAAAAGCTTCATTCCGAGTATTACAGCGACAAAAACGTGGTCGAACGCTTCATCAATGAAGCCCGTTCCTATGGAAAAATAACGCATCCCAATGCCGTCAAGCTCCATGATTTGCTCAATGTCAACGGGCAGATTTGCATCATCATGGAGTTCGTCCATGGCAAAACCCTGACTACTTACGTCGATAATAAGTATCTGTTTTCGATTCGTCAGATCATCGATATCAGTCTGCAGCTTGCGGATGCCCTGGGAACTGTGCACCGGGCAGGCATTATTCATCGCGATCTTAAAACAGAAAATGTCATGCTTCTGGAAACTGTTCCCGGACGGTTTTCGGTAAAGATACTCGATTTTGGCATTGCCAAAATGATGGATCGCACGAAATCGCATTCGACGCTGGAAGGCACAATCGTCGGTACTCCGGAATTCATGAGTCCGGAACAGTGTCAGGGTGAATCCGTCGATCTGCGTACAGATATCTATTCCTTTGGTATTCTGATGTATGTCATGATCTGCGGGAAGCTGCCCTATGTGGCCGACGTGGCACTCGCCGTACTCCAAAAACAGATCAATGAACCGACGCCTGCATGCACTCGTCCGGGGGGGGGATCTGTTCCGGTTGAACTCGAAGCAATCGTCGATAAATGTATGGAAAAGGATCCTAAGGATCGATATCAGTCATTTTCGGAAGTCATTGCGGACCTGATGAGTATTCAGGAGGGCCGAAAACCCGATATTGCCCTGTCCCAGAACCTGACGCCTGCAAAGAGCGAGGAGAATGTGGTTTCTTCTGACTCAGATTCCCCAGAAAATGCGGATGATTCGATTCATGATCACCCTTCGATAAGCGATTTTTCAATTGAAGAGAATGAAGGTATTGATCTGCAGTTTTCCATCGATAAGGGCGAGCTGCAGATGGATGAGGAATCTTCTGAGCCCGGATTTTCGGAGGATGATTCGGAGGATGGGTACAGCCTTGGAGATATCCCCGATATTGACAACAGTCAGGCATCCATGCCCACTGTTGAGAGTAAATCTGGGATGCCGATTCTGCCGCTGGTTATCGTCATCGCAGTTATCGTGATTGCAGGCGTGTTTTTTGGATTAAATCAGGCCGGTATTCTTGGAACCGATACCCCATCGCCGCAGGAGCCTGTGATTGCCGTTGAGAATTCTGCTGCCGACAATGGAACAGAACAGATCCCTCAAAACGAGGAAAGCGGCCAGGATAGTGATACCAATGCAGAGGTTCCGCAAGCAGAGGAGCCCCCGAAAGCGCCGGAACCGGTAGCCCCAAGTGAAGTCGGGGCACGTCAGAATCTCGAGCGCGGGGTGTGCAGGGCCATTCTGTCCAGAGCTCTTGAAACCATAAATTCAGGTGAGATCGACGAATCAGGTTCACTTTTGGAGGCTTTGGCTGCCAAAAAGGAATATTTGTTCGATTCAGATATGGAATCCTACCAATCCCTTAAGGAACGTCAGGAATCCTTTAAGAGTATTCTGGCTCAGGCCAACAAGGCATACAAACATCAGAACTGCAAAGCCATTTCAGAGCTTGCACCGACGATTCCTGAAGATGCTGCTGGAATGAAGACGAAGTTGGATGCTCTGGTACAGAAATGCAACGCCGTTTTGGCTGCTCCTCCTTCGGTACTTTGATCCGGCGTGCTTATTGCGGAGTGTGTGTAAAGGATGATAATCTGGGGTGGGCAGATTTGTTGTGTATAAAAGGCACATTTGACGCTTCATAACTGGTGTTGCCTTAGTAATATCGTGCAGTTTTGATTATGAATAGATTCGTACCTTATTTCCTCTGTTTTTTTATTGTCGTTTCGGGATTTGGATGTGCGAATTCCCCATCGGCGGAGCTTTTTGATTATTGTGCAGCCGGCGGTTATCAGAATTGTGATGCATCCGAAGATGCAGGAAATTGTCTTGAATCCGTAGGCTGCGATCATGTTTTTTCGTCTGAACGCGACACTTATTTGAGCCGATTCAAAGGAAACAAAGCCGAAAATGCCGGCAAATATTCAGAAGGCTACGTCGGTAAGATTAGTCCGGGATGTCAGCTGCTGAAGCCTGAAAAGTATGGCGGGGATGTCGATTGGATCGCTTTCGAAACGACTCCCGGGGATCCCCTGCATATCAGCGTTACGAGGGGGATTAACTGCAGCACAAAGCCTGTCGTGTATTTGCGCAATCGATATGGCAATGAGCTCATTTTTCAGGCTCCCAATTCCATCGGACAGGCGAATCTGGATTTTCTGGCACCCGATTCTCTGTTCTATATCAGCATTGAGGAACTTGAGAATTATCAGCAAAGCTATAAATCATCCTGTCGGGACAGCAATATGGCTGGTGGTGATGATTACTGCTACGTCGTCCAGGTTTCGTCAAAACGTCAAAACGTTATGGATTTGGGGGTAATTGGCAGCAAAAAAGAATATACGGATTCGTTTTCTTCAGATGCAGCCATGATTCATTATTATCAGTTTAAGACGGATCACCCTGCAGGGATTCAGGTGACACTCAAGCCCGCAGACAGTAAAAAATACGGGGTATATCCAGTTGTGTCAGCATTGAACCGAAATGCGGATTCCGAGAATTTTTCCGGCGGTTACGACTGGGTCCTTTATGGAAAAAAACTCGATCAGTCTGGACTTGATGGAGATGCTGCTTATCAATGGCATTTTGATAAGGACGTCGCGGCATGTTCGGAAGATGGCTGCGAGTACTGGCTGGTTGTCATTGATTACTACGCCTTTACGGATTATGACTACACGTTGACGATTAATTTGGAATCATAGCATTTTATGCAGGAAGCACTGGAAAGCATATTTGGACCAGGGGTCGGTTTAATTGGATTTGTCGTGATGGCAATCATCATTTTGCCGAAGTTTCTGGTCAGATGGCGAGGATTTAGAGCTCGTCAGAAAGGCCCGGTGGATTGCCGTCCCCGCCAGACCGGACTTCGTGCCATTCATATTGATCCGTTTCCCAATGCCGGTTCGTACGAAGCACATCCGGATCATGGACAGACAATGGCAGTTTTTTCGGCAAACTGGATCGTCATTATTCTGGAAGCCATTGGGTGGCTGCTGCCTCTGCTGGCGGTGATTATTTTGGTTCCGGCCGGACATCAGAGCCTGAAAGTTATTTCATTATGTGCCACGATTCCCATCGCATGTATCGGTCTGTTTTCCCTGAGTCATCTCGGTGACAAGCTCATTTTTTATCAGACCGGGGCTGTATTTCGGATCAAGTTCGGCAAATCCTCCATCGATTACAATTCCATCTATTCCATGACTGAGCGCAAATCCATGATTCCAGGTTTGGCATCTACCTATATCCTCCATATGGACGACGAAAAACTTATCGCACTGGATGGCTCTTTTTTAAAACAAGGGCATTTTCTCAAACCGCTTTTCAAGTCCCTGGATGCACGTGTCAAATCGAGTGCTTCAGAAGAAACCTTTAGAGAGATGTAGTTGCGGTTGAAAGGTCGGCTGTTTCGTAGTAATAGCGCGGCATGTTGCCGTTTCACGGCATTCCGGTAAGGTTTGGAATATGCGGTTTGAATACTTCGTTGGTTTGCGCTACCTCATGGCGAAGCGCGACAGAAACATGTTGAGTGTCATTACTTTGATCAGTATCGGCGGTGTGGCCGTGGGAGTAATGGCACTTATCGTTGTTTTGAGCGTCATGGGTGGCTTTGAGGCTGATTTTCGGGAAAAGATCATTGGTTCAAAAGCGCATGTCGTCGTCAGTGCCGAGGAAGGATATCTGGAAAATTATCAGGAAATTCGCGAAATTATTCGTCAGACACCGCACGTGGAAGGGGTCAATGTGTATGCTGAAGCAGAAGTCATGCTCAATTCCCCGACGAATTTGCAGGCCGCAATTCTGCGCGGAATCGATTATCACGAAATTACGACGACGACGAAACTCGGCGAGTACATGGAAGAAGGCAAACTGGAATACCTGGAAAATCCGGATGCGCTGCCTTCGATTCAGACGGCTATGTCCATTCAAAGAGGTTCTTTGACGATTCAGAGCGATCCGGAAGATGGGGAATTGACTGAGGAACGCGCCGAAAAACTCGAAAAAGCCGGCGCAAGGGCTGCTATCGCATTTGCTGGCAACAAGCACGGACAATGGATGAAAGACGGGACGAATGCTCCTGAGGGCGAATCTGCTGCGGCGGGGACTGACCCCAAAGAAGAATTGTACGATTTGCCGGATCTGAAAGAAGATCTTGAAAGTCTTGAACAACGCGAGAATGTTAAAAAAACTGAGGCCGTGGAAGAACAAAGCCCGGAAGATGCTGAGCTGGCTGCGCTTATCGGTGAGGATCGATGGGTGGATTCGGAATCAACGCCGCATAGGAATAATATGCCTGCGATCGGCGAAGAAACGTTCGAACGCTATCCCAATGCCGAACTGCTTCCGGTTAAAACACGTTCGCGTCAAATGAAGACTTTGCCGGGATTAAGTGCTGATGATGTCAACGTTCGACGCGTAGGGGCAATTATTCTTGGACGTGAGCTGAAAACAAATCTTACGCTTTATCAGGGCGCAGAACTTAATGTTATGAGTCCTTCCGGGGATGTCGGGCCGACAGGTGGACTGCCCAAAAGCCGACCGTTTAAAGTCGTAGGTTCGTATTACAGCGGTATGTTCGATTTCGACGCGAAAATGGCTTACATTTCCCTGGCGGATGCTCAGGCACTTTTGGGAATTGGCGACAGCATTTCTGGCATTGATGTTCGTTGTACACGGCTGGAAGACAGTCTCAGGGTAAGGGATGAATTGCGCGCAAAACTTTCCGGATATAAAAATGTGCGAGTGGACGACTGGAGAACGCTGAATGCAAGTCTCTTTGGGGCGATCATGCTCGAAAAAGTGGCAATGTTCGTCATTCTGACCTCCATAATTCTCGTTGCATCCTTTAATATTCTCTGTCTGCTGATCATGATGGTGATTGAAAAGGCCAGAGAAATCGCCATCTTTAAGGCAATGGGAACGACGGATCGAAGCATCGTTCAGATGTTCGTCGTTCAGGGGGCTGTGATCGGTGGACTGGGAACTGCAATCGGACTTGTACTCGGGCTTGGGCTTTGCTTCATCATTTCAAGTATGGGGTTGAAGATGCCAGGTGATGTACACTACATTACACAGCTTCCGGTAACCATCGAGCCGCTGGAAGTCATCCTCATCTGTTGCTCTTCCATCGTCATCAGCCTGCTGGCAACTGTATTGCCCAGTCGGATGGCTGTAAAACTGGATCCTGTGGACGGATTAAGATGCGAGTGATCTTGACCATTGCGCCTTCAATCATATAGAGAGAAAATGCGTTTGTGTGATTTTTGCCAAATGCAGTGAGAGCAGATTTTTTACCGAAATGGAGCCGTAATTTTGATTGATATTGTAAATAAGTCCAAAGCCGTGGAGATTCGGGTTGAAGGGCTTAAAAAAGAGTTCTTTCATGAGGGGCGTACGCTCGAAGTTTTGCGCGGTATTGACCTCACGCTTGAACCGGCTTCAATGGTGAGTATTCGGGGAAGATCTGGTGCGGGTAAATCGACATTCATGCATTTGCTCGCAACGCTCGATACACCGACAAAGGGCCGTATTCTGTTCGGCCAAAAAGACGTTTTTTCCTTCTCTCCGATGGAGCTCTCCAGATTCCGCAATGAAAATATCGGTTTAATGTTTCAGTTCCATCACCTTTTGAGTGAGTTTACTGCGATCGAAAATGTCATGATGCCGGCTCTGATTCATCGCGAATCGTTTCATCAGGCTAAAGTCCGTGCCGAACGCCTTCTGGATTGTGTCGGACTGGCCAATCGCGGTTCCCATAAACCCGGTGAACTCTCCGGCGGTGAACAGCAGCGAGTCGCCCTGGCCAGGGCTCTGATGATGAAACCCGCCATCCTGCTCGCCGATGAGCCAACCGGAAACCTCGATCAGAAAACTGGTACCGGCATTCATAAGCTTTTCTGGGAACTCAATCAGTCACTTAAACTTACAGTCGTAATCGTAACTCACGATGAGATACTCGCCCGAAAAATGAGTCACCGTCTCATTATGCAGGATGGTTTGCTCATCGAAGCAAATGATCAACAGCTTCCTGTCGATCTGGCATCCGATTCAATAGCTGATGGCAAAGGATTTGATCAATGATGGTGAGATCACTTTGCCGCTATATTATTGTACTGATCTTCGTCCTCCTGGGAACAGGTGTCTGTTCAGAACAGGCATTCGCTCAGCCAAGACTGTTTCCTGAGAACAGCAATGTCGTGGTCGACGAGATCGTCCTGAAGGGAAATCGCAGAAATCCCAACGAGGATTTGCTCTACTATATTAAGCAGAGTACCGGAGTTCCTCTCTCTCTCGATGTCGTCAGCGAAGATATTAAACGACTCTATAAGATGAAGCTCTACGAGGATATCCAGGTCAATTTGGATGTCGTCGACGGGAAAAATGTTCTGACCTATATCTTTGTCGAAAAACCTTCCATTGCATCCGTCGCATTCGAAGGCAATGACGAAATCGATACCGACGATCTGGAGGAAAAAATCGATCTTCCCATAGCCAGTCCTCTGGATCTGGACAAGATCAATACGAATGCCGAAAAGATCAAGGCTCACTACGATGAGGAAGGATACTTCCTTGCCGAAGTCAACAGCGAGATTCGCGACAGGGAAGACGGGGATAAGGATGTCATTTTCCATATCCGCGAATACGACAAGGTTAAAGTCAAACGCATTACCATCCTTGGCAATGAAGCCCTCTCTGACGAGGATATTAAATCCCATATCTTCACAAGGGAATCCTCGCTGCTCGGTCTGCTCTCGGGGGCAGGTGAATATAAGGAAGAGGAATTCAAGCGCGATTTGCAGCGCATTGCTGCATGGTACTCAGAAAATGGCTACCCGGATGCCCATGTCACCGATAGTCAGGTCCAGCTCTCCGAAGATCGCAGTTCGATGTACATCACCTTCAGAGTCGAGGAAGGTCACTATACGACGGTCGGAGCTGTCGATATCGCCGGGGATACCCTCGGAAACGACGAGGATATTCAGAAACTCATTACCGTCGAACCCGGGCAGGGATTCAAGCTTTCGCAGCTCTTCGATGATGTGAAGAAAATCCAGGATTATTACGGCGACAAGGGGTATGCCTATGCGCAGGTAGAGCCTCGCCGGCGTCCTGGTTCGGCTCCGGATACTCTCGACATCGCATTCGATATCCATCCGGGTGAACTCACTTATATCGGTAAAATTCTCATCTCCGGTAACCAGAAAACTGAGGATAAGGTCATTCGCCGCGAAATACTCGTCGATGAAGGACAGCTCTACCACGGCTCCAAAGTTCACGGGAGTGAGGCGTCTGTTCAAAGAACCGGTTATTTCGAAAAAGTATCGGTTACGACACAGGCCGCCAAAGCCCCCAATACAATAGATATTCTGGTCGATGTTACGGAACGTTCCACCGGACAGTTCCAGATCGGTGCCGGTTTCAGTTCGGCCGAGTCTTTCATCGGAACGCTGCAGGTTTCGTACGACAACTTCCTCGGACGCGGTCATTTCATGTCCGCCCAGGGCACGATCTCCAAGCTGCGGCAGCTCTTTAATGTCCAGTTCTTCGATCCTTACTTCCTCGATTCGCTCTGGCGGTTCCGTATTTCTGTATTCAATTACGAATATGTTTATACAGATTTTACCCGTGAATCCTACGGCGGCAACCTCGGATTCGGTTATCCGTTCACGCGCGATCTCATCCTCGACCTGACTTATACTATCGAAAATGTCGAGGTTTCTACCGGTTCATTCGGTTCCAAACAACGCAATCTCGGGTCGATTCTGGAAGGTGGTTTGACGAGTTCCATCAATGCAACGCTGACCTGGGATAAACGCAATAACCGCCTGCTGCCCACCAAAGGCTTCATGCTCCAGGGGTCTGTCGATGTCGCCGATGAATATCTCGGCAGTGACAACGAGTTTATCCGCTTCCTCGGCCGCGCCCGCGGATATTATCCTATCTTCTGGGACATCATTCTCAAGGTCAATCTCGAACTCGGCTACATTACCAACTGGAATGCCCCCAAAAAGGACGTTCCGATCTTCGAACGATTCTTCGTCGGCGGCCCGAATTCAGTGCGTGGCTTTGAACGTTCAAGCCTTGGCCCCAAACGATCCTTTACGACGAATGTGGCCGATCCCACATCGACGCTTACCAACTTCCAGATCGGCGGCAATAAGGAAATTGTCTTTAATGCCGAAATCGAGATTCCCATCATCAAATCGATGAATATCTCGGGCGTCGTATTCTTCGATATGGGCAACGCCTACAACGAGGATCAGGACCTGTCGCTCAAGATTGACTGGTTCGCAGACAACGAAGAAGATTACGATTCTGTCATGCGCTCCGCCATGGGCTTCGGTTTCCGCTGGATGTCACCGATGGGGCTGCTCCGTTTTGAATGGGGCTTCCCGCTCTCTCCGAAAAAAGACGAAGATCCCGTCGTCTTCGAATTCAGTATCGGCAACGCGTTCTGATTTTGTTTGATTTGTGGGACTCGCCTATGTGTGCTGTGGCACACATACGGCGCGCTTTGCGCCGCCCTATGTCCAGCCGGGCATACGGGCGGCGTTTTTTTTGATGGATTTCCCATTGTTCCTCACAGATAGAAGTATTTTTGTGAGAACAATGTACACATGCAAAAAAAATCGTACGTCCAAGTGAAACAATTGCATCCTCAATGGCATCATTAGTGTGAAGGAATGGACCTTCCCTGTCGATGAGGTGCCGCATGTATTCATCCGGATTTGTCTAATGACAAAAATATCCCGACATAATGCACGAACGACCGAGGGGCGGTGTACATCATTATCGAATCCGGACGCGGTACATGATGATGGAGTGTCGTGCATGCCAGGCACATAGGTATCCCATTTTTTACGATTCATCATTGTCGGAAAGGGGGTAGTGTGCCAAGACCGTGCGTATTTTGGGTTGGACGGCGAGTCGGCGGGCGGGAATGGGAGCGTGAGGTAACCCTTAGGTTAGCT
>JAEEGL012208344.1_pt1 | contig 18021 bp, 15 predicted proteins | sample 9134231 | NCBI WGS metagenome assembly JAEEGL01 (sample SAMN16246548, study PRJNA631951) | gut metagenome | biome: gut microbiome; feature: rumen; material: fiber-attached | host: Bos | place: Iran: Karaj | collected 2018-10 | reverse complement strand
TCTAAAAGTAGACTGCTCCCCTTGAGTTTTCCCTGAAGAAATGATAGATTGAAGCCATAATAAACAACGAATTTCAAAGGAGGTCCCACATGAACATAGGCTTTTGGATGTGTGCTGTACTTGTCATACCATTTGCTGCATTAGGCATCTTTTTCGCTTTGCTTAAAGATCGTGCCGCCCGCTTTCTCTCTGGCTTCAACATGCTCCCCAAGGCCGAACAGGAGCTGTACGACAAAGCGCGTATATCAAAAGATATGAGAAACAGCTGCTTTATCTGGACCGCGGTCATGGTCGCCGGTGCTCTCGCTTCTTGGCTCCTCACCACCTACGCTTTCATTCCAGCATATATCATCTGGATCATCCTGTTTTTCAGAGACTTCCACATCGATGCAAGGAAGGCATATAAAAAGTATCTGCTGGAGAAAGAGGATAACAGAAAGGACGCTACCGATGGCCAAAACGCTTGAGTATTATACTTCTCTCCCATATCGTCTCGAAATCGTCCCCGATACCAAAGAAGGCGGGTACGGCGCCCGCTATCCTGAACTTCCCGGATGCATCACCTGTGCAGATACTAAGGAAGCCGCCATCGCCGGAGCATTAGACTCCAAACGCGCCTGGCTGGAGGCCGCGATCGAGGATGAGATGGAGATACCGGAACCAGAAAAAACAGTTTAAATGAAAGATATTATATTTACAAATAATAGATTACGGAGTCTTAAATACTGCTTCCATAACATATAAACACGCCACAATCTATTATCACTTAAATCTGTATCTTGTTGGTTCTTCGACAAGTCCGACCAAAGAATGACGGAGCCCCTTTTCAATCTTATCAAACGATGTGCCGAATGCATCATCCCAACTATAAACCTCATCTGTGCTTATCCTGACTAGTTTCGGTTTCTTTTTGCTATAAACTTTAAAGACTTCCAAAGCATACTCATTTTCTATAAATGAGTCTATTGTTGATGAAAGACTATCAAGTTCTTCACAAGTGGCCACAATCTTATCTTTTTCATCACTCTCAGCGCAGTTTTTATATCTATCGGATAAGCGTGCAACATTCCCGGTATCGTAACCTGCCCATTCCTTACTTCCGTATTGATTTTCAAGTTTTTCCAGCTTATTATCCGCCTTTTCTTCTTTGCTCTTCATTTCAGCAAGTTGCTTTTTGCACTTTTTCAATTCAGTACAACCAAACATCATAAAATCCCTCCTTACTCAGTAGAAATTACTGCTCCGGTTGCTGCAGCAGAGATGAATCTATCAAAGAACTCTTTTCCCATATGATATCTAATATTTTTTGCTAAAGCAAATCCACCCATATGTTTTACAGTTTCATGCAATTTGCGTGGTACCAACGAAATGCTTTGCATATCTGGGTTTTCATGCAATACCATATCGCTCTTTTTAATGATTTTCACAAGTTTATTAACTTCCATATCTTCCAGATTGATATTGGTTTCTTTTATAGCCACAGCAATAGACGGAGGAATCTTTGTCGGATCCTTAAGCCATGATTTCTTCAATTCCTTTGCAGCTTCAAGAAAATTTACTTTTCTGTTGGCTACAAGTCCCGCTTCAATAAAGACGGTTTGATACTTCGATTGATCGAAACGAACACTGACTATACCATTTTTCTTAACAATTTCCACCATTTCGTCACCGATATCAAAATAGCCTATCACAGAATCATCCGAAGCTTTTTTAAACGCCTTTTCCAAAGCATCTTTTGTAATCGGATTTTTATTGTTATCAAGTATCCCATTCGAACTAAGACTATTAAAAGACTTCGTCTCTGCCCACTCTGCGCCTTCAGCTTGTAGCCTTGCCAATTGCTTGAACGTTATCTTATTCGATATAAACTTGCTATGGAACGGTGTTGAATCAGTAACCCTCTTTATGCCATATATTACCTTTCCAGCTTTTCCTAGTTTTTCGCCAAGCTTTTTTCCTATATTTGTGGTTACTGTACTTACTTTCTTTGTCAACTTTGGGAATAACGTATTAGATAATTTGGTTACTGTTGAAGCAGCCTTTTGAGCCATCTTACTAATCAACGCACCCACTCCCTTAAAGGCTCCGCTGATGCCAAAACCTAAAGCAAATCCCATTCCTCCTGCTTTTATAATACTAGCTGCATCTCCGCCTTCAAGCCATACACCAACTGCACGCTCTATCCCGCCAATCAGACCATCAAGTGCCGAATCAACAAAGAAGTATCCTGCTCCACTTGTTGTCGCATAAATATATGGTCCTAGGAACCCACTCAAAGCTCCAGATGCCGCTGCAAGCCCAACTTTTCTCCAGTCAATGTCACCGGGCTTCTCACTCGAAATAACAACCTGCATGAAAACCTCTATTGATGTACCCGCCAGTGCACCAGCCAAAGATGAGAGAACAGGGCATTCAATGAATACCATAGAAGAAACGATACTTACTGCAAAAACGACAATGCATGCGGAACCGATAGCCCATTTAACAAGTGTTTCCTTTCCATCCTGTCCGGGTTCAATGTTAAGTGTCATAAGGCCATCACTTGTTAACCTATAACACTCCATCGGATCCAGGTTTTTGCTTAGTTCAATAAGTTCTGCAACATTATAGCCTAGAAAGGTCTCCTCCTGATAAGATAAGAAATACGCATCAAGTGCTTCTTTGGCGTATGAAGCCACTGTTTCAAGTTCTATAGTGACAAAATTCTTGTCTTGATTCTTCAGAATGTTGTTTATTTCATCCTCAAGAGAAGCATAATCTATCTGTGAATATAACGATGTTCCGGTAATGGGAATATATTGACCGACATTGTTCTCAAAAACAAATCTCGATTCATCGTATGAGTAGAGTGATCCCAGCTCTTCGTTACACTTTCCCCTCTCATATTTTTCTGCAGTATACTTAACGCCCCCATTTTCATCGATGCCATACTGCAGATACTGACCGTATACGACGCAATGATTTGTGTACGCATCACTCTGATATGCAAAGACAAAGGTAACATTAGGGTCCGTATAATCCATATCATACAGAATCAGCCCCTCATCAAACTCTTCTTGTGGAATCGACTCCTCCCCATAATAAGGGATAAAACCTGCCAAAAAGATGCTTTCACTTTCATCATCGCTAACATAACATTCACTGTAGTCTGTGTAAGCAATGCCGTATACTTCAGTATCATCAGAAAGAAGCGTGTACGCCGGGAATACATCATACCCGTATCCCAGTTCATTAACGATCAGTCCATAAACAAATGTTTCAAGATTGCATACATAGTCTTCCCACTCATATGAGAGTTTTACTATGCTTCCGGTCTTCTCTATTTTCTCAGTATTGGCTTTTTGATTGTCAGGACCTAATGTCGGGCTTATCCCAGGTGTCGAAGTAATAGAATTAACTATTTCATCAACTATGGTCTTTGTAACGTCTTCTGGTAATTTCTGGACTTTTTTACCACAACCACTCAAAAATGATGCAAGTACCGTAATACAAAGGATTACTGACAGTATTCGTCTTCCCAGTCGAAATCTCAACATCATTTCACCTCGTTATCATCACGATTGTCATTTGGCTTCCTAATCTTAAAGAACCAGTACGCACCGCCACCAACTACACAGGTAAGCGTTATAACTATTATAACAATCCATATAGCATTTGATTTATTTTCCGGTTCTGTATTTTCTGTCACATCACTTAATTCATCTCTATCAGTGTCCGTTGTTGTCTTTTCCTCAAGCTTTTCTGTATCAGTAGTCAGTATCGATACTGTTTTGAGTTTAGCAATAAAAACTATATCTTTTTCCTCAGTCAACTGAATGGTCGTCTCATCATAATCGTTGCCGTCAAGTGTCCAGCCTACGAACTCATATCCATCCGGGACAACTGGCTTCGGAATATCAATTTCCTGTCCATAATAAATATCGCAATCAGTTTTTTTACCATTAACAACGGTTGACAATTTGAATTTCTTCGCTTTCCACGTGGTATTAAGAACCAATTGTCCTCTGAACAAAATACTGGAGATCTCATTTTCATAAATATTTCCGTCTTGGTCTACGTATCCTGCGAAATCATAGCCAATACGTGTTACATCTGGAAGGCTAACATTCTTGTCGCCATATAACGCAGCTACTGCCGAAAGATTTTCACTTGCCGCGCCCTCAAAAACAATAACTGCATTATTATTCTCGTTGACTTTAACCTGGAAAGAATATCCATATCCGAGACGATTTTTATATGTTATTGTGTATATTCCTTCAACAACCCACTTGTCTTCAATCATCTCGTCAGCAGCAAAGAAAGATATATTTCCCTTCTCATCTGCTACCGTAATAAGTCCATAAGGATCAAGATTGTCGTCGATTTCAGCAATCGTGAAGCCGTCGCACGCAATAATCTCTGAATGATCGCTCATACTATATTCTTTAGATTGTTTTTTTTCGTTTACTGCAAGCTGTAACGTTACTTTCCCAGTGTTCTCATCCTTTGCAATATATATTGCCTGATAAGGCTCGCTTGTCTTTCCCCACTTTGTCTTTTCAACTATTGTTACTATACCGCTTGGACATCCCGCTTTTTCAAGCTGATCACCGACACTCTTGTTGTATTCAATCTTATACTCTTTGCCATTTACATCAGTGAGAAAGACTTCAAAAGAATCCGCGCCATAGATATCGCTTGTGAATTCAAAATCTGTAAATCCAGTCTCTGATCCTGTTTTGTTGGCATACAGATATGCTTTATTACCTATAAACGGTAATGTATCAAGAGATGTAAGGATTTGTTTCTCAATGTCATCAGCAAACACAACTACACTGTGAGCAAGTTCCAGTTGTCGCAGGTTTTCTGTAGTTTTAATTACTTCATCTTTGATCGTATAGAGCGTTCCATAATCAAAGTACCATTTTTGTACTGATTGTTTCGCATAATTGTAAATGGCATCAGACAAAGTCCATCCGTCCGAATAGTTCTCCTTCATTTTTACAAAGGAGCCATCATAACGAATATGACCATCCTCATTAGACTCAGTTCCTTTGTAGTTAAAGGTCCCATCGCCAACTTCTTCTGCATTCCCGGTTTCATACTTATACGCGAAATCGATAGCTGCTTTCTCAGTAGCAAACGCAAGCGTTATATTGCCTCTTGCTGCGCTCTGAAAAGTCAATCCATAGTAGATAGGATAAGCGTCTGCCAAAGAAGATCTACTATACTCATATAATCTCTGTTTGTTAATTACCGGTCCCGGAGCAGTTCCTTCTTCAATAATCATGAATCTGAAAGTAAAAACCCTGTTGTCACCGGCTTTGTCATCTGTTGCAAAGGTAGGATTGGTATAAAATACTGCTTCGTATTCCCCAGCCTCTTTCAAAACACCGCTCTTTGCATCACGAGTACCATCTATCTCTATAACTGATTTTGTGGTCTTGTTAGTGATAGTTCCATATACAGGGAGAAACGTATCAGATACTTTGGCTATCTTATACTTAGTCCTGTCTCCGCCCTCGAAAATCGGGTACTGTCCTGTGCCTAACACTCTTACACCTTCAATAAACGATTCTCCAAAATATCTTTCATAGATTTCATCATTACTACCGCAGTCAACATAAATAGTGATTGTATCCGAATTTCCAACTGCAGTCGTAACCGTAATGTCATATTTGCCCGTTTCTATTATTCGCGTCAAGTTGTCGCCAATCCATACACCATTCTTCTTAACAGAAACCTTGGCTATAGGATTATTTTGTTTGTCTATAGTAAAACCCGTCGTTGTACACGATCCGTTGGTTAATGTTTCAACATTTTTGTAAACATCTGTGATACTACTATCCGTTTCAGATAACTGGTTTCCAACTGAGTCTGACAAAGTCTTATTGTGAAAAACCACTGCTTCCGTAGAAGCGCTGCACAAATAAAAAACGTATTCCTCAACATATTTCTTAGTTGTTTTTCCGCTCTTCACCTCATAAGCATACAACACCCGGTAGTACATGCCATTAATGAAATCGTCTCCTTTAGGTGCATATATCCGTACTTTACCATTCTCACCATAGTAGTTTTCAAAATCCGTCGTATACAATCCCTGAGCGTACTTATTTGCCTCAATATTCTCATAGTTGTAGCCGTCCTTTGATTTCTGTATGATCAAAGCCCCTTTACCGACCTCACCTGTTGTAACCCCCGCTACCGTCTCCGATGCCTTCTTCCCCCATGTATCCGAAGATAAATTCCATTCCTTGTTAAGTTCTCTCAAGGTAATGTAGAAAGCGACGCTATCTCCTCTTACTCCATAAGCTTCTTTTCCACCATGTTTGCTACTCACAACCCTCTCTTGAGAACTATGTCCTATAAATAGCCGTGAATGGGATGCAATGCAACATTCTGCAGTCCCAACTATTTTATTATCTGTCTGGTACCCCTTATCCACTTCACAATCATATGTATTGGGAGTTGCTTCTGCAAAAGTTACGCCTATACTAACTCTAACTTGATATGTATACTTTTTATTCAGCTTCGTTGTTACTGTTATCGTATACTCTCCTGGGTCAGTGTAGGTTGTATTATCTACAGGATAAGTTATAGTTCCTTTGTTTTTTTGGACCTTAACCTCAGCACTGCTTCCATGTTTTTGAACATAAAAGCCCTCAATAACAGATGTCGGCAATCCCACCTCCTTACGAGACTTCAAATCGTGCACAGAAAGATAATCTTTATCTGAACAAATAAAGAATTCATATACCTCTGCAAATGTCCTTTTATCATATTCCGCACCAATCCCAGCGATTCCACCTGCTTTGATCTGTTTTTCCATGGTATAAACAACAATAACCCTGTAAAACATCCCTTGCTTAATTTCTTCATCAGTTGTGGTATACAATGCCTCCAAATCATTTTTATTTGAGCCAAATGCATCGGAAATTGAGGCAACATCTTCCCATTGTTTTTGATCAGAAGATTTCTGTATTACAACAGCTCCATTATCTATATTTTTCAGAGTTTTTATCTTATCGTTTTCAAGCAAGATTTCGCTTTTAAACCATCCGCTACCGTTCAAATTCCAGTTCTTTTTATCACCAGTTTTAAAAGTATTGTAATAGTTGTAACCAAGTGTTACATTTCCGTTAGTTCCCCAAGCTGTTACATTTCCATAAGTCGAAGTCTGATTGAAATCACCCTTTACATAAAAATAGCCCAAAGTACCCTGGCCATATGAAAAAGATGACACAACGTCATCCTGACCAAAAGAATACTCAGAGCCATTTTCAACCTCATATCTTGTAGGAACAACAGAAAGTCTTTGTTCAGATGCAACTATATGTACAGTATGCCCCAAAGCTGTAACAATAGCTACAGCCAAAACAGTCATTATCGCAATCCTAAAAGTTTTTTTCATAAATCCGCCTCTATTGTTCCTCTCATATTTTTAGTTCAATACAAGTTTCTCATTCATTTCCAAAACCAATGCTTCATCATTCAGTCCAAAAGCTTCGCCCATTTTATTCCATCTGTCCTGTACCTCAGAAGAATGATAAATAAGCTTAGCATACTCATTATTACGCTTTGCTGCTGCATTTAAAACCTTAATACCATAATTAACAACCGACAAAATCTCTGTCACGTTGATGGATGCAATATTTTTGGTGATAACTATTTTCCCGACATTAAGTGCAGTCACAATAGTATGCGCAACAAGCAACATTTCATTAAGTTTATCTTTGTTTGCAGGTAACATAAACTGTTTGACTGCTTCCCAGTTAGAATAGTCCTCCGCAATTTCGACGGAGTCTTTATACTTTTTTACAGACTGAATGCTGAAGCTCAGACGTATAATAATCTCAATAGCAATTGTCGATGCCGCCTGTATAATAACGTTCTTCAGATTGAATCCTTGAGCATACATATCTGCAGAAAACTTTCTCAGATCTCTTTTATCGCTTTCACGCAAAAATGAATACCCAGGAAATGGCAAACTGTTGTTGGAAAACAGATCAGCAAACATGTGATGACAGTATTCTATAATCGCTGCCCCTGTAGTCATGGCCTGGTACGGTGTACCATTTTGATTAACCAAGGATGTTATTAGTATCTTCTCTCCATTTCTATAACCAACTGCTTCAAAAGTACCATTCTTAAAAGATTTTATTCCATCCACAAAGCGTAGTAAATCATGCCCTTTTGATAGTTCTCTATGGTTTCCTCCTCCAAAGCTTATATCACCAACTTTACCTTGAAAATCAATTGGCGCTCCGCTTTTATGTTTCCACTTTTTTTCGTGTATCTCATTAAGACGGTCAGAAAACTTACTGCCCTTACCTGTTAAACCGTTCTTTCTGTCTCCAAGAATAGCGTCAGCTATTCCTCCAACCAATGCAGCTATAAACACAACAATATAATCTGACTTCTTCCACCAATCACTCCTCGGTAAAGCAGAATCAAGATCAGATATAATATCAGATAATTCCGTTTCAGAAAGAAAAGCATCAAAGCCAATACTGTCTACATCTAACCCTTTTGCAATCAATGCTTGTTTAGATTCTTCAAAGAGATCATCATACGTCCCGGAAAACACCTCATGAATACAAGCATCAGGTGCATTCTCTTCTACTTTAGGCACTTCAACTATCTTTGTCTTTCCGGTCTTTTCATATAGCCGGTTAAGCCGTTGTTGAAGTTCATCAAGCTGTGTTTGCTGTTCGTTCTGGCTCTGTTCTATTGTCTCAAGTTCTTTCTCAGCAGCTTCAGTTTTAAGTTCTTGATTTTTTAAAATGATCAAATCTTTATCCATAATTTACCGTCTCATGCTGTTTTGACTTCTTCAGCTACTTCAATCGTTTTCTCCAAGTCGTCCAATTGAGCCTGTAATAATTTTATTATTTCTTCATTCCGATTGTTTCTTTCTCTTTCCCTTTTTAATTCCGTTGTTAGCGAAGTAACTTTATCGGTCAATTGAAGAATTATATTCTGTTTTACTGCTTCTGTGACTGTCGTTTTCTTCAGTTCTTCTCGAAGTTGTTTATTCTCTTCCCGAAGTTTTTTGTAACTTGCTACGGCATCCGAAACCTTTGAACTGGCCTTTCCGACTCCTGCTGCAATTCCCGAAGCAACAGCTTTGCTCCCTTCTACGCTCTTTTCGCCGGCAAATGATAGGCCACTTTTCAAAGCTGAGAAACCTTTTTTTATTACATCCTTGCCTTCCTTAGCAATCCTTTCGATTTCAATTTTTCTTAGGATCTTCGAATCGAGGCCCAGCATACTGCAAATCTCTGCCATTCCATTCTTTTCATCTGCACTATACTTCCCGTCTGCGTGACAGAGATCAACAAGTGTTTTAATCAATTCCGTCTTTGTCTCATCACTCTCTACTTTTTCAAGTATTTCTCCAAGGCAAATACAATCATTTGCTATTTCAGAACATATGTCATCGATTTCTTCCGCTGCAAGGCCCAATTCATGTCCTTTTTCTACGAAATATTCTTTTTCAGCCTCCGTAATTTCTCCATCCGCTGAAGAAATATAGATCAACGCCTCAATATAAGATTTTGCTTCATTCTTTCCCATGTTCTTCACCTTCATCTACTTCTAAATATCTTCCTACCAATCCATATAATCGGTGCGAATATCACAGCAAGCACGCCCAATAAAACCGCCAGGAGCGGCCCAAAGAACTCAAAGAACGTTGATATAACGGCCCATATGGCAGAGAAGAAAGCCTTTATCAACATCCACAGCACCTCAAAGAATATCTTTATTACGTCCCAAAGCAATTCTAATAAAATCATATCCGATGCCTCCTTCCTCAAGAACTGACCACATATGTGACAGTCTCAAACCATATACCTTGCTACTACTAAGTATACATCCGAAGCATGTTCAATTTTTTACCCACGTGTTCAAGGCCGCATAACGCTATGAAAGCAATGCAAAGCAGATCTCTAATGCTTCATATAACCGCACGCATATTTTGCGTGTTGTTAGTGTGGGAACTTAGGTCGAAAAAAACGACAGAAGTTTACTCCTCATCGACGCCCTCATCGAGACCGTCATCATATACTTCAAAGGGACAAAACAAAGGGCTTTCATCTATTTGCGCTCCCATCTCTTTTTGAAGAAAATCAACTATTTCAATTAGCGCCTTTCCGATGTCAACCCTATGTGCGCCCAGCTTATAATGCATACTGGGAATATCCTGAAATGAAAGATTAGTTATCAAGCCAGTCTCATGAGTTTTCCCGTTTTCTCTATACCTTACTGGATACCTGTATTTCTTTCCCCTATTACATGTTTCAGTTGAAATATGCCTTGCTATTATCCATTCCATGATACTAATGTATTTTGCTTTTGCTTCGTCGTCTCTATATTCCATCTCTGCCTCCTTGGTAATGAAATGTTAAATTACTTCAACAATTTATTATATCATATCTACATGTGCAAAAGTTTAAGCCAAAAATCCTCTATTAAGAACGCATACACACTGCATGTTATAGTTTTCTCAATAAGTCTTCCACCCGCATTCTTCCCTCTCCGGTGCCTCTATCCCGGATTGGTAGTTTGCGCGGAATTCCATGTTGATGTCCCTGATCTCTTTCTTCCCGTCGATGTAATCCTGGTACATCTCAGCGAGACCGGCGGCGCAGCCGTCACAAGAGCCGTCGATGCTCCCGATTGATTCCGCTACGATCCGCTCCCGTTCTTCCCTTGTTGTATCCTTTATAAGAATTGAGTCCATAGTGATTCCTCTCATTCCTCGATGGCGTACTCCATCATCTCATATTTAAGCTTTGTCCCTTCCGTGATCTCCGTTCATTACTGTCCACACGCCCACCTTCATTCGCAATCCGCTCCGCTACTTGCTCATGTGCGGGGGGCGTTACTGCTCCGCAGAATATGCGATAGCAAAGCCTTCTTGAAAGCAAGCTTTCAGAATGCTTTACTATTGCATATATGTGGACAGTAATCTATTTTTTCAGATCATCGGATTCGATGTCCGTCCTGCGCAGATTGGCAGGAGTAGCGCTCGCGAAACGAAGTTTCGCACTATAATGCGCTACGACGACAGGTCAGGACGTGCTTTTCCGTCCTGACAATTCCTCTAAGTCACCGTCGATGGAGACTACGATATAATGGTATGTTGGCATATCTTAAGTCCTCCGAGTCATTGTATTTCAAATTCTTCTTCAGCATTCTTCATCTCTTTATCGGTAAACGCACACAACATGACTTCAACATCATAATCAGGATAATCACGGACAAATGTATTGTAAGCCCTTACGCACTGTTTCGTTGACTCTGCCACGGGATTCGGAAGATTCCCGCCAAATATACCGGAGCTGATAAGCGGAAACGAAATGCTGTGCAGACCATTCTCCTTAAGCACCACAAGAGAATTGTAATAGGCATCGAACAATTCTTTAAACGCTTTCGGCGTCACTCCAAAATCCGGGCCAACGGCGTGAATGATATACTTCGCATTCTTAAGTCCAAATGCGGGCGTGATGACTGCTGAGCCATCCGCCAGCGGAGTCTTATACTCTCTACAGGCTTTAGTAAGCTCAGCGGCACCCGCTTTATTAAAGATCACTCCGCATATACCGCCGCCATGCGCCAGATATTTATTTGCTGCATTTACTATGGCATCAGCTTTTTGATCAGCACACGAGCCGTGAAGTAGTTGGATTTTGCTCATTTCTTTAATCCTCTTTCATCACTCATAGATGATATGAACATCACGTTTTAAGTCTTCTAATATCTCATTACTCAATGTTTTTTCAATCATTCGAAATGAACTCTTACTATATGGTAACTCAACGCCAGCTTTCGTAAAAATTGAAGCTTTATCCAAAGAATTTTCTTCTTTGTTTTCTTTTCCCATCTCCACTATTTTTATACCCTTATCTCCAACCATGTTAGAGACCATTTGATGTTCCTTACCCGATACCGTATTGGTTACTTCAAATTGCTCCGAAAGAAATCTGCAAAAACCATCAGCAGTTTTATCAGATGACTTAACCGGAATAACATAATTTGTATAAATTCTGCTATCGGTTTCATAATGCATCTCTGAAATACGCCCTGCCTTAATCGACATATACTTTATACCTATACAATCATCCTTATTTTCTTCCAGAATATACTGGAGCACAAACTGAGGTATAATATACTCTGGCTTAAATGGATCGTTCTCATTTTTTACAGCCACTGTACAAACAGCCATTATAGGCCACCAACGAAGATAGTCTAAAAACTTATTATCTTGGTCTACGGCATTGATGTTGTCCTCCTTTAATTCACGGTAAAAGGCATGAGGATGTATGCACATATCAATAACTTTATAATCTTTTTTCTCATCTTTCTGTTTAATCTCAGCGACCTGAAATTGATCCATTTGTGGTCTATTAAGTTCCAGCCAACAAACATACGACGTAGCCCCCAAATAAAGACAAGGCAACCCAGGAAAACTGAACCGTTGTGTCTGCACTTTGCTTCTTAGATCATATTTTATGTGAAACATCTCGCTTTTTTCATAGTCTTTATCACCAGTATTCACCCTCGCTCTATATAAAGGTTGTTTGGGTAGTACCGCCTTTATTGGTAAATTCCCTTCCGTTTCATACTCAAATGCTTCTTTAAAAAGATTATAGGCTTTATTTTGATGTCCCAAATAATACTCTTCAAACATCTCAGATATTTTTAATTTAAATGTGCGTATACCATCATGCAAAATAGGTCCACCAATCTTACCTATCTCAAGAAATTCCATGTATTCTTCCAATCTTTTATCTATTACTTTTTCACATGTTCCTTCAGAATATATAATGGGTAACTTGAATACAGGATTAAGTAGTACATCATAATTTTCTGTCATTTTTCCGCCTCACATTTAGGTATAAATGTTTTTTCAATAGTTCTTTTTACCGTTTCGTACCACCGGTGTCTTTATAACCTGTGGCTTCTCCAGTAACTTCTGCAGCTTGTCCTCATCTGACAGATACTTGATCAGCGCAAGGGTTTCCTTATCGCAGCAATCCGGATCCAGCATATTTTCAATGCCGCCGTTGGCTGAAGCCACGCTGGTAAACTTGCCCTTACTCATCCCCTTTTCTTTCATATCAATGAACTGAACCTTATGTATATCAATCTCATTTGTCCTCATTTCGCAAGTAAAAACGCGCCGACATTCTTTTAAACTCCTTAAACTTTTTATTATAGTTTTGATTCTTCAAGCCATCGTTTTCATCGATTATTCCGTTATTTAATTTTTTCATCTTCTCCTCTTCACTTTTTTCAAACTCATGCATATTGAAAATATCTAGTGTTCCAATTATCAGTTCATCTGTATCCCCACCCTTCATTAAAACGATATTTCTATCATCTCGACTATATGGACCTGTTATTCTTGAATCACCAAAATGTGAAGTATTCGATTGAACAATAAATACGTGTAAATCCCGTGTTAACGATTCTATAATGCTCCCAAAGTACGTTGTATCCTTGTTATACTCAGGTGTAAATATTATATCTACTTCATTTTTATATAGAGCTCTAGCCTTTATATCTGTAAACTCGTAACATAAAAATATGCCAAACCTAACGCCATTTTGCTCAATAATTTGATAAACCGGGGTTATTTGATCATGGCATATTGCCTTATTCTTTATGACCTCAACCTTCTCCATAGGTGCATAGTCGTTTTTTTCTCTCGCCAAAAAGCACGCCCCCCTGTACTGCTTTTTTTGCCCAGAGTAGAATGCGCCCAAAAAAGCCACTTGATTATATGCCGTTTGCTGCACTGTAGCATATTTTAACCCAGTAATAATTGATATTCCTGTCTTCTCAACAAACTCCAATGCTTCTGGTATCCATTCATATGGCATATAAAACTCTGGTAGTAAAATATAATCCACCTTTTCTCTAAATGCCTTATTTAAACTATTTCTAAATACAGACTTTTTGACCGAGACCTTAGTTCGCGCACCCGGCAATCCAACCAAGCAATCCTCATCATTGATCTCGAAGTTTGCCACGGCTACTTTTATCTTTTCACCTGGTTTCAGGCAGTAAGTCCTATTGTTAATTGTCCTATACCTATCCTTGTTACCTAAATTAACCCTCTGAATTATATAGCCTCCTTTTTCTTCACTTGTGATACTAAAATCGGGTTCTGAATCATCTATTTTTCTTATTCTATTTACTTCAAAAAAGAAATCTAGTAGATTCTTATCCATTTTTCCATTGTCAACAATTTCATTATTGCCATTAACAAACATTGTCCTTCTTCTACCCAGATTATAACAATAATCGTGATAAAAAAGCTCGCCATATCTTATAAAACGAGGTGAATATTTTATTTTTTTACTTTCCCTAAGTCTTTCCCTATAGTTTATCAAATCAACAATTGAAACTCTAGTCAAATCAAGGTTATCCGGAATTGATGAGTAATAGTTTATTAGCGGAAAGCTCACTAATTTATGATTAAAAAGGTTAGCGTGCCTTATCAGTAATGCAAGTTTATTAACATGTTCCTGTTCTTTTCCGGAAAACATAGGATTTAAAGCCAACGCAGTTGCCATACATATTTCTACCATTGTCCTTAGACCCTCTTTCATATTCGTACACAATATTTCTTCCTTTTCCTTCAGCTCATATTCTTCGATAGAGAGTTCTACTCCTTCAATTGCATCTTTCAGGTTTTCTTTAAGTTCCTCCCAGCCACTCAATGTATTAGTCTCCGAGAGCAAAAAAAAGTAAAAAACATTTATCCAATTACTGCAATAATCTATAGCATTACGTTTTTTAAAGAAACTGAGTATTTTTTTCTTTTCCTCAAACAATTCAGGCTTTTCCTTATCAATAAGGCTGCTAAAATAGTGTTTACTGGCAGTTACAATTTTATGCATATGTAACCCCAGTCTGAATCTATCTACATCAATAAGATTTATATCACGTATTTTTGTTTCTTGTCCCAAACTTCTTAATGCATAAGCAGCGTCCTCAAAATCCTCAAGTTTCAAATCAATTTCGGGAAGCGGGTCCATCTGACTCGGTTCTATTTTTGTCGCTGCCAAGGTTTTCAAAAGCTTATAAGACTTCTTTTTCTCAAAAAATATTATTTTTACCTTTTCCTTTTGAATGAATAGCGAAGGGTAACCTTTTAGGGAATAATAACCCGTATCGCTTTGATGATCCAAAATACCATTATCAAACACAAGCAGTTCATCATATTCCCCTTCTTTTCCCGTCATTTTCTTTCCTTTTGTATCAATTAGCAAAAGGATATCATCCACATATCTACCATAATGTAAAACACCTTTATTATTCAAAACTGTTTTATCATAATGAGATAAGTATAAATTTGCCAAAAGCATTGAAGAAAACATCCCTATAGGTAAAATGCTTTCGCCTGCCATCAATTGTGGGCTAAAGACCCTGACCTCATTTAAAACGTGAGTATATCGACAAAATACTTTTTCAATAATGCCAGTTAAGTTTTCTATTTGACCAAGTCTTTTATCTTCAGGAAAAAAGTTTCTCAAATCATCAAATTTCCACCTGACCGAATAATAATAACTCTTTATATCAAGGGTGACCAAAGCCATATCATGAGACTCTGTAAACTCTTCAGCAGCATTTATAGCTGCATTCTTCCATTCACAATACTTCGGGAAATAAATACAAAATAATCTTGATTTGTCAAAATTAATTGACTTATAGAAATCTTTCTCTTTATTATATGTTACGTATTTTTCTATGCAATTACCATAACACCCATATTCCAAAGCATTAGAGTCAGACACTATTTTCCCCAAAAGTAGGCACCATAGCGTATCCAACAGATATAGCTCAAATGGCATTTTAATAAAAAAATTCACTTTATTCACTATGGTGTTTTCTTTTTCATCATCAGTCACAATAATACCATCACTGGTTTCCTTTTTTATCGCTTTTGGAAGGATATAGTAACTTATACGACCAAGCCATTCGTCTATAATCGATGCATATTGATCGGGATTTTGCAATAACCTCGAAAGTAAATCAAAGGTTTCCTCCATTGCATTTTCATCCTCCTCGAAAGACGCTATTTTCTCTTTCATAAAAATATAATTCTTGTTGTAGTGATAATAAGACTTTAAACGCAAATATGATCCTCTAATCATTATTTTGTTTCGTTCAATATCATTAAACATTTTCCCATAACCCTTTCCATGATTATTTCAATCTATATAAAGGTATAGATTCTTTCTATACTCCAAAATAAACCAGCAACAATTCCTCTATCAACTCAGCAAACAATAGGTATCTGCCGTTTTTCCTGCATTGTGAACAATCTTATTTGCATTCTGATCGGCACATGAGCCGTGAAGTAATTGGAGTTTACTCATATCATAAATCCTTTTCGTATCTCTATGCATGAACAGTACAAACTTTCGCTATCACATTCACCCATTTTTCCCCTGCCCTATCCGGTCTTACATCCTCTGATTCAACACACTCTTTTATTTCAAAACCTGCATTGCTCAACAGCGTTTTTACGGTCTCTTCTGTAAAGTTGCTGAATGTACGTTCTCCCCTCGTCATTTTTTCCGTTCCATATTTAAACGAAACATAGATGACTCCGTCTTTCTTCAATGCACGTTTCAGCCTGAGCATTACATCCGGCAGTTCTTCGTAAGGAACGTGAAGCAATGAAGCGCAGGCCCAGATACCATCGAATTCATCGCTGAAATCCATTTCCTGAAACATCATTTTCTTTACTTCAATTCTGGCAAACGCCGCTGCCGCCCTGCACATTTCCTCCGACGCATCAAAGGCCTTCACCTCAAAGCCATCCTGCACAAATGCCTTGCTGTCACGCCCGCTGCCGCATCCTGCGTCAAGGATCCTTCCATTGGCAGGAAGATACTTTTCAAATCTCTTACGCCATTCGGACATATCAGCATTTACCGTATTCTGCAGGAACTCCGCAGCATGCTCGTTGTAAAACTTTATGTTGTTTTCTGCAATTCTTGTTTTCTCGGTATTTGTCATAAATATTATTCGTCTTATTCCGTTATACTTCCCGGCCATTCTCTGAAACCGCAGTTCACCGCTGCCTGATATACAGGAAAAAGAACGTTCGACAGCCTTGTTCTGAAATCCGTGAACTCCAATTGTTCGCTATATAGCGAAGCATATACATCCGAACTGTTCACATGGTGATCCTTGCAATCGTGAAATGCTTTCCGCACCATTTCATTCGTGAATCTAAGTTCATTTGCCCTGTATTCAAGATTGCAGAGTTTATCAAAATATGCTTCCCAAGGCGGGAGGTAATTGCTCTTTTTGCTGTTTATTCTTTTCGTTGTCGGGCTCAGATTCCACAACTCGTCATGGGAAACATATTGCCACGGTACAAAATGATCTATGGAAATGGAGATGTCGGATAACGGCATATCGGCATATATATCACATAGCGTTGCATCTGCAGTGATCACTGTTTTCCAGTATGTCTTCGCATGCTCAAGTTTACGCGCGCAAGGCGGGATTATCTTATCGGATATCCCAGGCACGTTAGGGTTTCTGTCCTGCAAGTATCCAATCAGATTGTATCTGGTCCAGTCTTTCAGTATCTCATTGTTTTTAACAAGATACGGAACCCATTCATCATTTATGTGTATGCTTGTAGAAAGGCTTGAAAACCTTGAAAAGACGTAAAGAAGACGTTCCGCCCGATTTATAGCATCTATCTTATCTTTCCCCGGGCTTTTGATCTCCGGATAAAACGGCGACTGTAAGCAATAAGGCACATTTACAATAAGTTTGGTCTTGTATTCCTGATAAGTTTTATCCGTTTCCTTCTTCAACTTATCCAGGAGCTTCTCTTTTGCTATCGTTGTCGGAATCTTTTTGTCATACAAAACAACAAACAAATACTTTGCAGCTTCTTCGAGATTATCAGTGGTGTTAACAGGGCCCAGCCTTAGCTTGAACTCGTTCACCATATACCATGCATCCGCAACCATTTCGGTTATCAGTTCATCATACGTGAAT
>JAEEGL010409424.1_pt1 | contig 18022 bp, 12 predicted proteins | sample 9134231 | NCBI WGS metagenome assembly JAEEGL01 (sample SAMN16246548, study PRJNA631951) | gut metagenome | biome: gut microbiome; feature: rumen; material: fiber-attached | host: Bos | place: Iran: Karaj | collected 2018-10 | reverse complement strand
TTATCTTGTTTTGTATCTATCAGAAGATGTCTACTGACTTGCCGTCCTTATCGAAAATCTTCTTCTCGTTGGTAACTACATATACATCACCACCGAGTTTTGCTGCTTTCTTCTCAAGTGCCTTGTAATCGATCTGCTGACCGTCGATCTCGAAAATAACCTTGCCGAGCTTTTTCTTTGCAGGGCGGCCGGGTTTCTTAGCTGCAACTTTCTTGGTAGCTGTTTTCTTTGCAACTGCCTTTTTAGCAGGTGCCTTTGTAGCAGCCTTTGCGGTTGTCTTCTTAGCAGCAGCTTTCTTTGCAGGAGCTGCCTTCTTCGCTGTTGTCTTCTTAGCTGCCGGAGCCTTCTTTGTAGCAGGCTTCTTAGCAGCGGTCTTTTTTGCTGCTGTTTTCTTTGCTTCAGGAGCTTTTGTCTCAGCAGCTTTTACTTCTTCTGCCATAGTAATTGTCCTCCGTGAGATGAGAATTATTAGTGTACTTAAATTTTATTATGTAGTAATACTATCGTCAATTAATTATGGTTATACCCATAATCATTTTTATAAGTCATCAGAACATTCTTCCACCATTTCTCTCTAGAACGAATCTCCTCATCAGATGTTTTTGCTGAATAATAGTCTAAGATTGCAAAACTGAAATTCTCTTTTATGTATTTCTTGCTAAGCTTTTTGAGACCTTCGTTTCCGCCATGCCCGGTTCTTATATAAGATTTCCATCTGCCCCACAGTTTTCTTTCTCCTGTGGCAGAGCCAACATACATCAAGCCTGTATTAGCATCGGTAAGAAGATACACACCTTTCACTTCCTTAAGTGGAGTCGTCCACTCTTCGGTATCTATGACTGCATTAAGCATCTTCCATGAAACATGAACGTTCTCATACCCAGGGAAAGGCATTGTGTAAACATCACGTCTGACCTCAGCAACCTCAAGGCCATCAATGTGGCTGCTGAGAAGACAAAACGCATTCCTGCATCCGCGATTGTAATTAATTATTACTCTTCCAATAAGATCAGATCCATTTTCTGTTAATCTGGTTTTGTATTTATAGCAGTCCTTCAGTTCTTTTGCTCCAAAACTTTTATAGATTCCGGCAAAGAGCCATTCTCCATCGTCCAAGCGAATTAATGACAAGATGTAGTCTTTTTCAAAATTCTTGTGGTTCTGTTCTTCTTGCCATGATTTGAAATCTCCCATCAGGAATTCAGATAAAGCATCTTCCGGCTGAGCAAAATGAATCTTAACGTTGTTTTTGTTATCTCTCAAAAAAGGAACAAGATCTGACAGCAACATGCTTAACCTCCCAAGATACAATTTTGTCTTGATCTTATCGTCATAGGGAATATGAACATCTAATTCTATTTAAAAGTCAGCCATCAACAATATGTTCAGCAGCAAATAGACGTTTTTCTTTCTGCTGACGCTGGTATTCTGACAAAAACAAGTCATTTCGCACATCGCCATATTCTTGAGGAAGAAGATCGAACGGCAGATAGGATATAATGCCGTCTTTTGAATTACTCACCTTTGACTTAAGCATGATATTCGAAACTAACTTTACAGAAGACTTATCCATTATGATTACCTCTCCGTCAGATCTAATCCGAAACAAAGTTGATACACTTCCGCAGACTTTCGCGTAGCATAATCAACATCATAATCATTGACTAATTTGCTGTGTGCTTTAATAGTAAGAATAATATCCTTGTCTAAGTCTCCGCTAATCGCAATATCATCTCCAAATCGGGAATCTCCTAAAAGTGGAACATTCAATATACAGAGGTTATTACCTTCTTCTTGACCATAACCTTCATTGACGATTATTTTAGCTCTCTTTTGCCGCTGATCAACACATGTAAATACCTCTTCGTTGTGTGCAATCTTATTTTCGGTTGCAATTGGTTGCTCAGCTTCAAAGAGTGGCCAATACGAACCATCTGACAAAGTTATTCTTATATCCTTCGTTAAGAATGGTAACCATCCCATTTCTGAGATAACAGCAGCTCCTTGAGCGATAACCAAAGCAGAATCCTTAGCTATAATGACTCTTCCTCCAAATTTATCGATTAGTCTTTGCTGAATAGCCGGGATATTACAAGTGCCTCCCGTTAGCAATACCGTATCAATGTCACGTGGATTCATAGATGCAGCCTGAAGTGCTTCATCTATCTTATTACAAGTTGCATCTAACGTATCAGCAATTATATTTTCAAAATCTTGACGAGTTATTGTTTGTCTTATACCTTCGTTAATATTAGTTATATGATTTAACAAAAAATCAGTTGATTCTTTTGTTGATAATTCAATTTTGCAGCGCTCTGAAATTGCCAGTATTCTACGCCATTTTTCTTTTCGCTTTGCTTCAATATATTCAAGAGAATACTTAGAGGCATATTGATCTATGAAAGAATTCCAGACATGCTTGGCAATCATTTCGTCGAATTTATCACCTGCTTGTCCAGTTAACTCTGAGGTTCCAAGCTCCAACATTCGACCATTTTGGTTCTTTACAACAGTAATATCAAGAGTGCCTCCACCATAATCGAAGACAAGATAATTCTTATTGTGTAATCCTTTTACTCCTTCAATAACATCTTCACTTGTCTTATATTTATCATCAGTAAACAAACTTCCGATTATGGCTGCAAAAGGTTCATGAATAAAAGAAATAACATCAATGCCAGCGATGTTTGCACTTTTTCTTAATGTGCGTCTGGCTTTGCCGGTAAAGCTAATTGGAACGGTAAAAATAGCATTATTCATATCAACTCGTGCTTTAATTGCATCGGCCTCGTTTAAAGCTTGATCCTTAAGATTTTTAAGGATTATTGCTGCTATTTCTTGAGGTTCTTTGCGTTCACCGAAAACATATATATTTTCATCAGACCCAATTTTACTTTTTACTGATCGTTCATAGTGATATCCTTCTACATCAGCAAATCTGGCCATTCGATCTCTAGCTTCAGAGCCGACCACTGTTGAATTATCATGAAACTCAATAGTTGAAGATATCGGGGAAGGAACACCTTCTTCATAATTGAAATATGTAAACTGGTGTTTGTTCTTATCATAAGCTACAGCAACAGAATTTGTTGTTCCAAAATCGATTCCAACTTTAGGCATTTCAAGCGTCTCCAATCTCTTTAATTACTTGTCTCATTCTGTCAACACGTTCTTGTACAGCAGACTGTGCGTTTTCAGGTAAAAAGGGAATAATGTCTTCTATACCATCTATTTCTAGCCCGAGAATATTATTATATTTCTTTGCCAAGCCTTGGTTTTGTGACTGATATTGACGTTCTATCCGGTTAGTTTCAAATTCCAAACGATCTTCTGCTTGTTCTTTCTCATCTGCCTTTTTGAGCAATTCCTTTGTAAGTTTCTTTTTGTCTTCTGACAATTCACTGCACAATATCTTTAATTCTCGAATCTGCGTATTTTTTTCATCCACTGAAGTGTTCAAGTCTGCAATTATCTTGTTTTTTTGATTGATTGTCGATTCTTGAGCGTTGCATATAGGTTTGAAATCATAATATAAGTAGCACATCGAAGCGATGCCTTTTTTATATTGACCTCTTGCCATAAGTTGTGGAATATTATGGCAAATAGCATATTTCATTTCTTTCTCATTAATTGATATTGCTTCTTCAACAAAAGCGCGTTCCATATCCAATAAAGCTTCAGTCCTCTTTGGTTCATATCTGAATGAGTTTTCCACAGAAGAAACTAAGAAAATATATAATGAAGGGAATAGATCTTCTGTACCAAGTTTGCCCTCAACCATCCGTTCATTTCTAGTCTTAATACTGTTGATTAATTCACTTACACTACCAGTAATATCATTTGATTTATTCAAATTGAGTGTGAATTCAGAAACCAGATCTGAATCTATCAATCGTATCCTTGTCGTGCATTTTTCCACAACAAAGTCCTTGACAGGCTTCATTGATAGAGAAGAGAGTTTTATTCTAGCGAAAACATGAATTAATATTTTAATCTCAGATTCAGGGAAAATAGCAATGCCCTTTTCCATTAGAGTAATAAGCTCTTCAGGACCAGTTCCTTTTTGTTTCTGAAACCTATCAAAAATCTTCAAAAACTCACCAGAACGATTCTTCTTTTCAGGCGGTATTTCATCCACCAACTTAATCGCTTCATTAATATCTATTGTCTCAATGACCTTTTTTGATTCTTCACTCATATTATTGGTTCCTTTCAGCGAATTCATTGTTTGAATTCATCAGATTTGATTTCACTAAATAAATATCTAGCATTATTCATATTCCCATTAAGAGATTGCATCCTAGATTGAAGCATTAGAATCTTATCCTTAAGATTTTGATCCGTTATCATTTGAGGATTCCGTAATTGAAGATACTGATTAACAGTATCATAATCCTTTTTAGTAAACGCAACGATAGCGTTAAATATATCTTGCAAATCGTCTTCCATATAAATATGACTATCTTCTTTGGTTTCGGAGCGTGGATTATCGCGCGTTTCATTCTTAAAGAAAGCACAAACGGAACGGAAATCATCACTTGTTCCGTAGCTGTCACACAAAGCCTCAAGGATATTTATCCAATTGAATTTGAATGCAATGATTTTTTGTATACACAGTCCAAGCGAGTTAGTTGGAACAAACTTTTTTAATATGCTATTAGACTCGTAGTATCTATTAGTCTTATCTTCGTCTTTTGCCTGACACGCAATATAGTAATTGTATATTCCTTTTAAATATAACGTTTCTGCCGGATTTAATCTTTCTGATTCAATGTTGAAGGGTTTAAAAGTTGAGCCATTCTTCAATGTGTTTTCCCACTCGGATATGTAATCACTTAATAACGATGAATTAACAGAATAGAGGGAGTATTTTTCAATTACGCATATACTGCTACCAATTTTGACTGTGCATATATGATTATTAACAACGCTACGATTAATGTGTTCCGTTACATTAATAGATTCAATATTATTATCAGCAGAGATTGCTTCATCACTGATAACGATTTCTCTTTCAAGTCCATATAAGTGAATACGAGCCATTTTGATTTCAGACACATATATGTGGTCATTATTATGAACGACTCTACCATTTATGAGTAGAATTGGCTCTGTAATATTGTGGGAACGGCGAATATGAGAAAACATAGAATCCCGATCAGGAAACAGGTCCTGACAATAGGGGCATCTGTGATCTGCAATTAATCTCTGATGTTGAACATCATCTTGCAATCCGCTAGCATAAATACGATCACAGTATATACGATAATCGTCTTCATGGTACTTTGCATATCCCATCTATGCTTCCTCCTACATAAATAATTTGACACGCAACAAAGGTGCCAATCTCACATCTCATACTTCTTATTGAAATAAATCTTCACGCCCAATATTCATCTTCATTAACCCTAGATGTTGTATGTCTACCTTCTTTCAAATTCGAACCGGACATCTATTACCTCGTTCATTTAGGTTATTTCTGTGCTAAAACAGACAGCTCATAATATTTCTTTATATATTTAACAAGTTCATGAATCTCTGTCTCTTTGTTAAATCTTCCAATTGATACTCTAAATGAAGAGTCAATTCTCTCGTTATCAAGGCCCATTGCCAACAGCACTTCCGATCTGTTTTTTGTTTTTGAATTGCAAGCTGAACCAATTGATACACATATATCATGCACATCCAACATATTTAACAAGCCTTCTCCATCTATGCCCTTAATTGAGATGTTAATTATTCCAGGTGCTTTCGTTGTTATATCACCATTAATAATATAAGGGATGTTGTTGCTAGATAATTCTCTTAATAATACTGTTTCTAATTCTCTGATATGCTTTTCAACATCATCTATATGACTAATATTATCTTCTAAAGCCTTGGCCATAGAATAAATACTTGCAACATTTTCAGTGCCTGAACGCAATCCTTTTTCTTGGCCACCTCCCAAAATGAACGGCGGAATACTACACTCATTTCTTATATACAGAAAACCTACACCTTTGGGACCATTAAACTTATGTGCGCTTGCAGAGAGCATATCTACTCCGAAGTCGCGAACATTTACTTTTCTGTGTCCAATTGCCTGAACAGCATCTGTATGAAATATGCTTTTCGGGTTAAGCATATGCACATTTTTCGCAAAAGAAGAAATGTCTTGTATAACACCAGTCTCATTATTCTGAAACATAATTGAAACTAAGGTTTTTTTTCCATCACTTAACGCCGACAATAATTCATCTGCTATCGTATTGCATTGTTGATCTACAGGAATTACGACAACATCAACACCATCTAACTTAGCTCGTTCAACCGGAAGGCTAACAGCATGGTGTTCAACTGAAGATATAACTATTCGTTCAACAGAGTGCTTAACTTGATTTACAACCCAATTGTTACTCTCAGTTCCACCAGAAGTAAAATAAATCTCGTCAGGATTTGCTCCTATACAATTGGCAATTATTGATCTCGATTCCTCAAGTATTATCTTGGCATCTCTTCCATATTTATATGCGGAAGAAGCATTCCCAAACTGTTTTTTTGACACCTCAACTAAAGCAGCCAAAGCTGGTTCAGACATTTGTGTAGTAGCTGCGTTATCCAAATATATCATTTATATGCCTCTGACCTTTATATCAGGCATACGATCAGTGAACTCACGATCAATTGCGGATAGCTGTTGTCTTATAATCTTTCTTTTTTCAAAAGCTGGATCAAAACAAACCATTTTGAATTCCTGTGGAGAAATGTCGGCTGCACTTCTAACGTTGGGATATAAGAGTTTCAGATATCCTGTACACAGCTTAATTATCGCGTTTGTGTCTCGTGTATCCGCATTCCTAGGAATCTCCAACATTTCTTTAACTACAGAACTGTAAAATGACAACTCTCTACTATGGGATAGTATCTCTGAAAAGTATTCAACATTTAGTGAGTAACCATTAAGTTTTATATCTTCACTGATTCTAGGAAGGTACCACCCCTCTATAAAACCATGGAATCTGTCAATTAATGCATGATCCTGAAACACTTCAGGCAATTCTTCAAAATAATGGCTATTTATTGGTCTTCGATATGAATCTAAATCAATGTTGCCAAGTAGAATAATACCTGCCAGTGAAGTCAACTTGGATTTGCCTACTGTAAAGGACCCCTGCTCCATATAATTCTTTAATGCACCTTGAATCTCTTCGGGATTATCAAAAGAAATCGTTTTTACTTCGTCAAGAGAAACAAATTCATATGAAGGGATAATTCCTGGCGTATTTCTACTCATGTCATAAAACAACTTTGCACGAGTTATCTTACCACCACTGATTTGCCAACCGTATTTAGACAGATTATTAAAAATATATGATTTACCAGTTCCTTTAGGAGCCAACTCAATCATATTGAGATTGGGTTCAACAAAAACCAGGAGTCTAGTTAGGAACAGCAACTTTTGATCTAAAGACTCGAAAGAAACAGAATTAGGATTATATTCCATGCAACTAATGAGAAAATCGACCCACTCTTCTAATGAAAAGCGTTCTCTGGCCTGACAGTAATAGCCATAGTCCGGCTTATACGGGCGGAATGGTTTAAATTTGACCATTTCAGCATAACCCTTTTCTCTTCCTTCAGGTTGAACATACTGCATAGTAACAACGCCCCAGTTTTCACCTTCTTTGAGAAGACCTTCTTGGCGTGCTAAATAGGGTGATACTTTTCCCTCACCACTTTTTATACCTATATCTGGTATCTGGAATCTAAACTCACCACTCTTAATATCAGATTCAAACAATATTCTTGCCAGTATTTGTACGACTTCACCGTTTAGCAACTTGCTTCTGATATTACTATCTTTAGTTGGGATGTGCTTTTCAACAAACGAATACAGTCCTTCCTTATCGATGACATCATCATTTGAAAACTTCTTCAACAACCAGTCTTTAATAAACGACGGAACATTGACACCAGAAAATAGACTATATCTATCGGGTGTTTTATGCATTGATTCCTCTGGAAACAAATCTTTAATCTTATTATCTAAATCAGTCATCGAAACCATCATCTCCTTGCATATTGTTCTTAGATTTATTCTTGATTTTGAACTTAAATTCTTGTTCACCAATAACAATAGTTATTTCTTGCTCTCTGCCAGATGATAATTCGGTAGTGTAAAACTCTCCTTCTTTTTTCAGCAAATGAGCAGAGCCGTCAGTTTCTATGAGCGAGGCAGCATCTGAAGGATCCGGTGAAATATAGAACGCTACATTTTTGTCTAATCCACTTACTTCTGTCTTTTCGTCCAGAACTCTATACACAGTTTTAGCCGATATATCGCCAGTAATATCAGCAACAATAACTGGAACAAGCATTTCTTCCATCGTCGCGCCGCCATGGTCTTCATATTTAGGACGATTGTATAAAGATGTCTCGTTTAATGAGATTAAGTATGGTTTGCCTTTTCTCTCTTCATCTTCGTATACGATGTAGTCACATGTATCAGAATAATCGTCTTTTGAAGTAATTCTGCAGCACCTACCTTCATGATCTGCATTGGAAAAATCGTATTTCTTCTTTGTATCACACCATTTTGCTCTAGCTGTAGCACCATGATCGGCAGTAATAATTATTCGGCCTGGCGATTCAGATATGATTTCGCGTATTTTCGTTTCAAGAATATCAAAAGCCTTCCGGAGATTTCTATTTGACTTATAGAACTCTCCGTGTATTACTTCTTGATCAAAGTCAACAAACCACTCTTTATACGGAATTACTTTCAGATAATCTTTGTTAATCTCAGTTATTGACGGAAGATGGCAAGTTGCATATTCACATGCAGTAACGCTATAACCGCACTTTCTTATTAAGTCAACCAAAAGCGGAATATATTCGGCTCCAACGCCATCCAACACATACACACTGGTGTTTTCATCAATATATCTCATAACTATTGATTCTTGCCGTTCTAAATCATAATACATCGAGAATAAGTTAGTTGAATTGGCACATCCATCTTGATAAAACTTATCCAAATAAGGATTATCCTTATTGTGTATTTTACTTTCTCGATAGGACTGGAGATATAATTTGTATTCTTCCTTAGCCTGAACTTTCTTTTCTGCATCACCATACAGATACGAGAATAGGGAAGGGTAAACATTTTTAATCTCATTTCTGTCAATAATGGCACATGAATATAATATGATTAGGAATTCTTTTTCAACATTACTAAGTCCCGTGTAAGCGGGCTTAAATATCCTTGCATAGTAATTGAGTAATCGGCTTTGTATCTCTGAAGAATTGGGAGATTCAGAAACTAACTTCGTTAACAGCAAATCGATCTGAGAATTATCATTATTAATGCAAGTTGCATCAAAAGAACTTGCTACGCTGTCACTAATAGCATTCTGAATAATATCTTCAGGTGTCGTAAAACCTGAGTACTTATTAAGTTCTTTGATTATATTCAATCGCTCTGATAAATACGAAGCGTTGTCAGTAGCATAACCCAACTGCCATATATTGTTGAGAAATTCTTTTTTCGATTCACTCTTTGTTTTTGTAAATACGCAACCAAGAAAACTATCAGGAATGCTGTCAGCAACATACTTTCGAATTATCCATTTTTCGAAAGTCGATTCACTAACGAAATACTTACCAGCAACTTCAGGTAAACTATCTAAATTTACCGAAAGAATGCGAGCAACGATATCCTTGAAATCACGTATTTTTTCACATCCGGCTATTGCTTCATTAATCTTTATCCAATATCTTTCATCTTCTTCAGAATATGTGGTATTGATACCGATACCATAAGTTTTCTCTATATACTCTTTTGTGTTGCTAACAACTGCAATTTGGAAAGCATTATCTGGTGAAGCTTTCTGGTGCCATTGATAGAGGTTTTCTGAACAACACCAAATAGGATAACGAAAGTCTATAATCTCAGAATTTTTCCATAACCCTAACCATTCAACACTACTTGTTATTTTGTTACTCTTGATACTAGATGCATAGTTACTTGAAACAAAACACACCTCGCGATATGCACCGCTAAGTTCGTAATCAGCATTAATGAATGGATCTATTAAGTCTTTACGTGGAAAACTATTCTGAAGCACTTTATATACATTATCCATCATTGAAAAACATATAAAATAAATCCTTCTTTGAGAACAATCGAAATCATTGCCACTTGGGTTTTCAATATCAAACAACGATAAGACAGTCGATTCGATTTCCTTTTTAGAGAAAAATCTGATTAGTTCTGAAAAGCCAACGATGAATGTATCTTTAGTCTGAGAAACGTTATTCTTCACGACTTGAATAAAGCGGTTTTTTGTCATCCAACCGTCGTCTTTTTTCATTATAAAGTCGCCTAGTTCAAGTAATTCACCATTAAAACTCTTGACTATATCTTCTATTTCTTTTTGTGTGTCAGCACTGAGCTCCATAAACAAAAACCTTACCGGATAACGCCGATAGGAATTGGTTATACGATTCTTATCCTCTATGATTTTTGTCTTTATAGCTTCAGTATCCATATTAATCCTCGTTCAAGAACCTTATGACAGCAGCACAAACAACCGGATACTCTTTGCAGAGCTTACCAAGGATTGCTTTAGCTTTATCTTCATCCAGAGACTTCTCGTTTATTAGTTTTGTTGCAGATTCGATAGTTGCATGGGTTTTTCCAATAGGAATAGGAGCAATATCGACCGGCTCAAATTCATTTCCACCGAACAAACCACCTTCAGTATCATTTTCCTCAGGTGTTTCATCCGAATCGTATCCGTTATTTCCGCTAACAGAAGTTGAATCTGTTGTCGGAGTGTTCTTAGTCGGATTATATGGTTCTGGTGTGTCGGTTTTCTTACTTTGCAGTACACACCACTGCAGGATTTGTTTTTCAACATCCTCTTCTCGCCAAAATACTACAGCATCTGAAAGGTTCTGCTTTAAGTATTCCATTAAGTTAGAATAATCTGATATTTTCACCTGAACCTGATTCAGTATTTTGTCAATAAAAGCATATAAGCACGTAGTATCCGTTACTTTTTCCAAAGTAAGTGCTATCGACGTTTTGTGCTTCTTTAATCCCGCTAATAAACTAGCTACATCTTCTTGAGTGATACTGTCGCCAGTAGCATTTGCAAGAGAGAATAATGAGTCAATAACTGAATTGAATTCTGTTCCCTTATCCACGACATACTTTAAGGCCCACAAAGGAGATTTGTACTTGTTTTCAAAACTAGCTCGCATTTGCCATTTGGTCTCAGATATTCCATCACCTTTAACCTCAAACAATGCCTGAATTAGCTCTATTAAGTTCTTTTCTTCCGCCGTGGAGAAACGAACTCTAAGTTTAGGATCCTGTTTCTGATCTAACCAGTAACCAAAAGCAGCATTGATAACATCTCGCATTACAATTGGTGTTACAAGACTCCCTTGATCAGAAAGATACATTTTCCCTATATAACGTCTGAATGCAAGCGCAATAGCTGCCATACATATGTAGTTGTTGTAATAACCATAAGGAGGTTCAGTTAGGAACTTAAATTCCTGACCAATATCAACAACAGTTTTATTTCGAAGTTCAGCGATTCTGTCATCAATAGTTTTAATCAAAACTGTCATCGGACAAGACTCGTCATAGGAACCGACATAATTCAATTTTTCATCAAACAACCAGTCTCCCTTTTTGTCTCGCAATAAGTGACTGCAAGCAGATTCTGCACCAGCGAAGGCTTCAATCTCGCTCCTGTCATTAGCGTAACAGACTTTTTCAACGGTCTTTTTTGCGTATGCTTGTTTCCACGCAGTACTTGCTGAAGCAACCTGTGGCAATTTTTCTGCTCCATAAGGATATACTCTAGCTATATCATTGGCCAATCCAGAATTGCAAACAGACTTATATATGGGAGTGTTTACTCGTTCTCCTCTAAAAATAATAGTGGCAGAACCATCAATAATATCATTCTTCCATTTCTCAACCCAACGTTCAGCCTTTTTCTCATAAGGAGTAGGATCTTCAACTTTGGTTTCTCTAGCTACAGCTTGTCTAGCTTTTGAGTCTATAATTCCTTCAAACCGCTGTTGTCCTAGAGTTACATCAGAAACAACAAATACAATATCCTTCATTGATTCTTTTTCGGACAGTTTTTGAATTACATTCTTCTGTGCCTCTATGGATGATTCTGCTCGATTGGCCTTTTTATCGTATTGGCTTGTTTCACCACGGAACATTACTATCGCAACTCGAGCAGCGTAGCTTTTATTAAATGCCTTAAGCATTTTTGATTCCAAAGATATAGCAGGAAGGTTGCCCCATACTAGTGAGAAATCAGCTGCACGGTTGAAGCCTTCCGAATTTGATATCACTTTAATAATATCGTTCTTATATCCAACATATTCATTTAGAATTTCACTAACGTCCTCATAATGCAAATATAGTTTGTCTTTTGCACTTTGAATCTTTTCTATAGGCATAGATGAGGAAGACACTTCGTATACTTCATCGGGACCTTTAAGAATGATTTGTTTTTCATCTATAGAATCAAGAGCCTTAGTGATTGCCTCATGACTCCAAGCACCACTTAAAACATGCAAGATATTTCGCTTGCTAGGATTAACAAGGCTCTTTTCCTGATCTCCTCCATCCATTTGAGTGACTCGATTTAAGAGATTTAGTAACAGAATAACTTTAAACACAGATAATTCTGGAATGCTTGTATCCTCTAGTTTAGTTGAGTACATAGAGAACTTGTTAATAATTGCATCAAAATTATTAGTTCTATCCTCTGAAAAAGCACCTACAAAGAAATCCCAAACCTTATCTGCTGTTAAGTATTTCACTTCGTTTGTGTCATTTTGAAGGAATTTCTTAAAACCTTTATTCTCATCATTCAAAAACTCAAAAATACTTCTTTCAGCTGACCCTATAGCCCTCGAAACAAAGGTGGCCAAGTACGCGGTGTAAGGATGAAACGGGTAAAGCCTTTGAATAACAGATTGAGTCTGAGCAGATTTGTCCATAGGAGCAACAATTTCTTTAAGTGCTTCAGCAACCTCTGACTGGAGAACAACGCGTTCCTCAACCAATTTTTCATATTTCTTAGCATCAAAAATCTTAAGTGCATTAGAAAGGATATGATACGTTGTAACATCCTGCATATCATATTGAAGCCCTAAGAATCTGGCCTTTGCCATTGTCTTTTCATCTTCTTTGAGCTCTTTATAACTATCGGTGGCTTCCATACTCTTATGAGTAACTAAAAAGACATACACACCAATGTACTTGTTATCATTATCCTTTCGGGGAGCTTTACTAAGTTCAGCAAGATCCTGCATGCAATTCAAAATGCTTCTTCTTTCTGAGATCTCAAGCAAGGATGTAAACTCATCCCAAAAGATGACAAGATAATCAGCAACACCTTTTTTACGGAGTTCATTCATAACCTCAGTAAGCCACTGCTTAATATCTGGAGTAGCTTTGATGATATTAGACTTTTTCAGTGAGATATTGATTTCCTTTAATACCTCAACATCTCCATCATGTAAGAGTTCTTCAAGGTCATCCTTAGTAGATGCATATCGATTTAATTCTGAAGACAGCATACTATTCCAAAAGGACTCAAACTTGGCGTCCTGAAGCATCTCTATAACAGCTTGAAAGTCTGATTTTACAGTCACAGTTATTCCTGCTTCTTCTAATTGATTCACTACAGCTCTTTGTATTGTGTACTTCAATTCTTCGGTATCAACAATCGAGTAAGTGCCCTTAAGAACCACCGGGAATATGCGCTCCTTCTTCCTGAAGTTAATCAACATACCCTTCAATTGAGAGTCAGAAAGCTTTTCAATATAGTCCTTAATAGAGTCCAGATCATCACTTAAAAGATGCTTTATTACCGAAGTTGAATGACTTTTTCCGGTACCATAAGTACCTTGCACCCAAATAGACTTATGCTGGTCACTATTAGTAGAAGTGAAGGCATTTATGATTTCTTTGAGGTTAGACTCAAACTTTTCGTTAGTTATAAATTGCTTCCAATAGTTTTCCCTCTCTTCGGTCATATTGAAAGTTGAATCGAAAAATGGTTCAATTCCCACAATTTTAGAATACTGCATAAATCTCCTCCTATAAGAATAAGGTGCAACCTTCTTCTTTGAATTGCTTAATCTTCTCAGTTAATGATTCAACATCAGTGTCTAATACCTCTGCAAGATGCTCGCGGCAAAAGAACTGCTTAATCTTTTTCCCAAGTAACTTCTTACACAAAGCTACATCATCTTTAGTTAATTCATTGTTGCAGTAATAACACTTTTCCATATCACTTACACTCTCCTTATAACCTCAGAAAGAGCATCATCAGGAGTCATGTCTTTTATCAAGTGAACATTCTCTAGTCCGCCTGTAAGATCTGCAGTAAGCACTCCCATTTGCGCTAATGCTTTTAATGCAGGGATTAAACTATCAGCAGTCATTCCCAGAACTGAATACGGGTTAAGTCCTTCTGGCGTCAACAAGTCAGAAACAGTCAAATCATAACTATCCGTAGATTCTGCTTCTTTATAGAGAAGGTAAACCAGGGCAGCCATAGAAACATATCCTGGGGATACTCTTCTAATTCCTCTAGTCGAATTTCCCGACATATGCAATTCTGCCACATAAATGTTTTGCGCATTTGAGCGCTCATTCGTTAAGCAACCTAAAGGAGAATACCTCAGCATGGTAATTAGGGCATTGGTTGGATTCTTGATAGTGTTATCGTTAAGACTTGGAAAATCTTCTCTAATGATAGCGACAACATCATCTCTGCTGTAGGAAACATCCTGCTTAATTGATTTTACAAAGCTATTAACAATTGCTGAATTGTATGCAAGACTAACCCAAATCACTTGCCATGCAGCAAGTTTGTTTCTGTCATATAAATCCTTTATCAATTCGAACCGATCTGATGTCTTTTTCTCTTTTGCATCAATTAATTCAGCCTCACGTAACCAATTAATAGCAGCAGGAATCATCTTGGTCCCGAGATTTGGATAAGATCCAAACCAAGCATCTCCCTTATCAAAAAATACATCAACCCACTCATCTCTAAGTCCAAATGTCGAATACCTATCAATACCGCTAGTACGCATATTTGCAGATTTAACAAGCATTCCACCTTCGTTTATTTGCTTTCTATGCGCGATAATACATCCACGAGAACTTACTTCCAGACACTTATGGCAATGAATGCACATATCCTTGTTCATTACAACTTTCCCACGAACTGTCAGTGCTCCAGTTGGGCACTCCGCTTCACACACGCCACAAAGCTCACAGCCTGCTGTTTTTGTTAATACTCGGGAGAGAAGCCCATGAAGAGCCGGTTTATTGACAGTACCTTCTACAACAAATCTGATAGTACTATTTGTCTCAGTTACATTAAATCTATATAACTCACCGTTAAAATTAAGTTCTCCCTTTGTAATTCCATCTTCTTCACGAGACACAAATTGACACATAGCAAATAACCAAATTCTCCAATCAGATTTTGGTTGCGTAACTACGCATTCGAAAACAGGTTCCTTTGAAATCAAATCGACTCTAGAACCATCCGGTATAAGGCCTCGGCCACCAGCATTCTTCTGCCAGTTTCCTGAACTTATGTATTCATTGATCTTGTCTCGAGAATTGAGCCCTAGGTTTTTAGCCATTTGTTCAATAACTGAAACATACTTCTTTGAAATATCAGGGTAAATTCTACGGATCAGATACTCTGACCAATCAGATGCAAATGGACAAACTCCACATCCTACTCGAGTTAATCCCATTCTATATGCAGGATTCAATTCGATCCCACGAGAGAACAAATAGAGAAATATCTCAGAATTATTCCAACGAAAAATAGCTCTACAGTTAATTATGTTGTGATGCTTAACATTAACGCCGATTCGATCATAAGCTTCTCTGCGAGTACTCTCATCGGCTCTAACGCCTTCATAAACAACCACCTTGGGCTGGTTGCTAGTATTATGCAATTCTTTCATAGTGCGTCTGAATACAGCAGTTTTCATAACAGAGCAACACCACCTGTTCACGCGGCTTGGAGGACCATACTGCTTCCATAAATCCAGTGCACTACGATCGTTTTTGGCATGATAAAGCCTAAAGTTGGGAAAACGATATTTGTAATCTTCCTCTGTGTACTTTACTATGTCGTATGTGCAAGGAAGCTCCATATCAGTATCTTGAAATACAGCTTTGAAAGATTCTACAGGCAAAACTCTAGTAACTAAATCGAGAATTACTTGTGAGTCTTTTCCTCCGGAAAAAGCGACAACATAGTCGTCAACTTTATCTTTATACGCCTCATAGCAACCAAGAATGAAATCCATGGCTTCATTTTCAATAGTTTCAATAGCTTCAGAATTGATGCGAACTATTTTATCAATATCTATTGCTTCTAATGTGTCAAAAGCAAACCCATCATTAAAGACTATGGTGGGTTTAGAATATATAGCTGCCCCTCGCCTTTCAAAGAAAGGTTGGCCTTTATAGTAGTATCGAGATTCAATATTCCAGCAAATAGGTTTATCTGTTTTGGGGAGCCTATATTTTTTGTCAATCTCTAGTATCTGTAGTTCTTGCAAAAAGACAGGACGGGGCGCAGGAATTGACTCTTCCTCGGATATATTATCACTGAGAATAATACCATTATTCTGAGCATCCCACTTTACTTTATACATACGTATCTCCGTTCAATTCGTTATTCAATCTGTCTGATTAATCAACCAAAGCAGCTATTATGTTTAGATTATAAATAAAAGAGTGGGCGAATAATTGGACTTTAGTATCCAATCAATACAAACCACTTATCTATTATATTATAAAGTAATAAAAAAGAGATAAATTTTTAGTCAACAATGTTAGTTTATTGCTCAAGCGAATACAAATCAACGCCCCTAAATCACGATAGAATGCGACTTAGGGACGTTGTAAACTTTTAGAAACTGGCAGAATTTTATTATCCGACGATGCCAAATCCGAATATGTGATCACTATTGGCCGAATAGCTCCGTTCTCTGACAGCATCACTACTATTGCCTTCAACGGTGTAGATATAGCCATTCTCAACCTTTGTGACGATTCCAACGTGATTGGGCTTTCCGTCCGGTTCCCAGTCAAAGAAGATAATCATACCAGGATAGACAACCTTGTCATAGTTGGAACTATCAACTTCAGAGCCAGCTATCCACTTATCATGGGACTTGAACCAGGAAACACCGTCGGAGACGAAGGAGAAATAAGGAATCTGAGTACCCAAAAGCCCTGTCTGATCAGCACACCAGGATACGAAGAGAGCACACCAGGCGCATCTGGAGTCGAGACCGGCCCATCTCCAGAACTTCTCGCCACCTTCATTGCCAAGCTGGGACAATGCAAGGTTCACAAGTTCATTGGATCCGCCGACGCCTCTGAGGACTTGAGCCCACAAAGAAGCATTCTTGACATCGAGCAGTTCATTGAGCTGCGCGGTCTGATCAGAATTGAAAGAGAGATTTGTGGCTTCTTCAGATGCAGATAGGTGACCTATGGTGATATGCAGAATTATTGTGGTTATTGTTTCTTCCTTGTAGAGCAGGTTACCATCCTCATCTTTCTTTTGATTGCCATCCTCATCGAGATCCGGGACCTGTACTGTTTCAGTTTTAGTCTCGGTATATGAGGTGATGGTGTTCATCTGCCAGAAGATAGTCTTTAGGGTATTTACATTGTCATCGGTCAGATGCACGACATCCGTTGCACCGTCAGTTCTGGTAGTGACATACACGGCATAGACAGAAAGAACATCAGGCCAAGGCGCCTGATAACCTTCCATGACAAGTTCATCATGAGCAGTGTTTGTCTTAATCTGCTCGATCTGGCCGTTGTATTCGCCGTTGATCTCCAGAACTACCTCCTGAAGAGTCCTGGTATTCTCGCCGGATTCATCACCAGCGAAGAAAATACCAAAGGCAGAAGCGACAATTCCGGCAATTAAGC
>JAEEGL016062840.1_pt1 | contig 18023 bp, 17 predicted proteins | sample 9134231 | NCBI WGS metagenome assembly JAEEGL01 (sample SAMN16246548, study PRJNA631951) | gut metagenome | biome: gut microbiome; feature: rumen; material: fiber-attached | host: Bos | place: Iran: Karaj | collected 2018-10 | reverse complement strand
GGTCCGCCTTGAGCGTGGAGATGCGCCGGTGGATGGCCCGCCGGTCGCTTTCCAGCTTGCTTTCGCCGGGGCCGCGGGTGCTGATGCCGCCGCCCAGCCGGGACAGGGCCGTGCCCTTGCCGGTCAGGCGCGTGGCGCGGTAGCGGAGCTGGGCCAGCTCTACCTGGATCTTGCCCTCGCTGGTAGCCGCGCGGCCCGCGAAGATGTCCAGGATCAGGAGGCTCCGGTCGATCACCTTGACGTCCAGGACGTCCTCCATCTTCCGGGCCTGGGCCGGGGAAAGCTCGTCGTCGCAGATCACGCCGTCCGCACCCAGTTCCTTCACGCGCTCCTTCAGTTCCTCCAGGCGGCCGGAGCCCAGGTACGTCCCCGGATGGGGCTGCTCGCGGGACTGCAGGAACAGTTCCAGGACTTCGCCGCCGGCGGTCTCCGTCAGTTCTTCCAGTTCTTTCAGGGAGGCCAGGGCTTCGTCCATATCTTCGCCGGCGATGCCGGCCAGGATGTATTTTTCAGCTTTCTGCTGGGTATCTGTCATGCTTTGCTCACTTTATCGTTATTTCTGTTACCGCAGGCTCACTTCGATCAGCGCCATCTCCACGGCGAGCGTCTCGTCCATCCTGCCGCTCCGGTTCGCCGTGTCGTAGGCCAGGCAGCGGCGCCATTTCTTTTCCCATTCGCGGGAAGAGAGCGTCCGGCAGCGGGGCAGGCTGTTCCTGACGGCGTAGTAATTGTATCCGGTGGCCGCCTGGATCTCCTTCATGCTCAGGCCTTTTTCATCCAGTTCGCGGAGCACGAAGAGGCGTCCCACCTGGGAGGTGATCATGCCCATGATCTTGCTGTTGGGTTCCTTCAGGGCCTTCAGGTCCGCATACAGGCGGAAGGCTTCCTGCGGGCGGCCCGCCGCCATCGCGTCCACCATGTCGAAGATCCGGTCGCTCAGGCCCTGGTGCGTGATGACCGCGACGTCCTCCCGGCGGATCTTCCGGCTGTCCATCGTGTAGGCCAGCAGTTTTTCCTTTTCGCAGGCGATGGTGTTCATGCTGCCGCCGCAGCGGGCCAGGAAGAATTCCAGCGTGTCCCGGTCGATCTCATAGCCCTCCTGCTCGAAGGCCTGCTTCAGCGACCGCAGCAGATCCGCCTCCGAGGGCGGCTCGCACGCCGCGCAGATGCCGCGCTCCCGGGCGGCCTTAAACAGCGGGCTCTTCTCGTCCGCCTCGCGTTCGATGAAGACCAGCACCGTGGAATCCGGCAGGCTGTCCAGGTCGCTCAACAGGCCTTCCGCGCCTTTTTTCGCCCAGCCGGTGTTCTCCAGAAGGATCAGGCGCTTTTCGGCGAAAAACGGGACGGTGCCGGCCAGGATGCGGATCTCGTCCTCGTCCGTGCCCGGTCCTTCCCGGTAGGTATAGTTCAGTTCGTCCGACCCGGCCAGCGCGTTCCGGAAGGAATCCTTGATCTTCTGCCGCAGAAAATCCTCCGGCCCGTAGACCAGATAGATCGGTTTGTATTCTCCGGTTCTGATGTCCTTCTCGATGCGTTTCATGGGGTCGTCCGGCGGCTGTTCAGCCGCGTCGCTCTTTATCCGGCAGCTGTTCAGCCGCGCTGCTCTTCCTCCGGCGGCCGTTCCGCCGTGTCTTTTATTTCAGGTATTCGATGGCCTTATCCAGCAGTTCGTCCGCTTCCGTCAGCACGTCATCCTCGCCCGTGATGTCCGGATCGATCCCCACACCGTGGAAATCGCGGCCCATCGGCGAATAATAATGCGCGATGGTCAGCTTCACGATGCCGCCGCTGCCCGTGTCGGTGTCGTAATAGGACTGCACGATCCCCTTGCCGAACGTCGTCGTCCCCATCACCGTCGCCAGCTGATAATCCTGCAGGATGCCGGTCAGCACTTCCGCCGCGCTGGCCGAGCCCTTGTCCGCCAGGACCACCATGTCGCCCCGGAAAACGGGATCCTCCATCGCCTTTTCCGTGTATGTGTCTCCGTCCTTGTAATCCATGCGGAAGATCAGCTTGCCGCGGTCCACAAAATAATCCGCGATGGACAGCACGCTGTTCAGCAGGCCGCCGGGGTTCCCCCGCAGGTCCAGGATCAGTTTTTGCATGCCGCGCGCCTGCAGGGCCTCCAGCGCCTCCTTCGTCTGGCGGATGGTGACGGTGTCGAATTCGGTGAGCTGCAGGTAGCCGATCCTGTCGGTCAGCATTTCGTACGTTACGGTATCCACTTCCACTTTCCGGCGCACGCAGGTGATCTCCAGCGTCTCGTTCGTGGCCGGACGGAAGACCGTGAGGGTCACGGGCTCGCCTTCATGGCCGCGCACATAGGTCACCATCTGATCCAGCGCCATCTGAGTGACGTCCATGCCGTCCACTTTTTTGAAGATGTCGCCGGCCAGCATGCCGGCTTCCCGGGCAGGACTGTTCTGGAACACGCGGGTGACGGTGGATTCCATCGTTTCCGGATCCTGCATGATCTGGACGCCGATGCCGCAGTAGGAACCGTCGGATTCCTGCTGCGTGGATGCCCATTCCTCAGCCGTGAGGTAGTCGGAATACACGTCGCCGGAGGCGGCGACGAACTCCTTCAGGGTCCCGATCTCGATCTCAGTCTTCTGCTCGTCGGTGAGGCTGATGCGCTCGTCCACCAGTTCGCGGATCTCGCCCATGCGGTTGAGGAAGTCGTCGTTCCATTCGATGACCGTGACTTCCGGGCCGTAGGAGGGCTTCAGGCTTTCATATTCCGCCCAGCTGCCGCCGGCCAGCTCCACGTAGGTCTTCAGGGCTGCCTGCTGCATCACGCCCATGTCGTAGGGCATCACTTCTTCCTCCTCGAACAGCGACGCGACGTCCTCCAGTTCGCGCAGGAAGGCGTCCCGGACGCGGTCGATGGTGCGGGGCTCGCCCGCGGTCGTCTCCGCCGTCGCCGGCGTTTCCGTGCCCTCGGAAGGGCGGTCCGTCGGGATCGTCACCGGGGCGATGGCGGTGGAAGAAGGCTTTTCGTCCGGGGCCGTCGTTTCGGCCTGCGCCTGCGTCGGGAGGGTCGCCTCCGTTCCCGGCATGCTGCCGCGCTTTTCCGCGATGCTTTCCAGGAAACGGGTCATGCCGAGCACGGCCAGCGCGCCGATCACGAAGAAGCAGAACGCGCCGATCAGAAATCCTTTCCAGAATTTATTGTTCTTCTCTTCCATTTCTTTTCCCTACACTTTCAGATGTTTTTTGATGGAAAACGCGCTGCCCGCCAGACCGATGCCCAGGCTCAAGGCCAGGGAGACCGGGATGATGAAGGCAAAGACCTTCTGCCGCGGCAGGAAAGCGAAAATGTTTGCCAGATTGACATACCGGCTGCGGATGCCCTCCACGACGGGCGGGTATCCGAACCAGGTGGCGAGCAGCGGGATCAGCGCGCCCAGCAGGCCGATCACCGCGCCTTCGATCAGGAACGGCCCGCGGATGAACCCGTTGGTGGCGCCCATGTAGCGCATGATGCGGATCTGCTCCTGGCGCTGCGAGATGGTCACGGCGACGCCGTTGGCGATCAGCACCACGGCCACGATCACCAGCACGGTCAGGACGGCGATCGTCGCGATCCGGATCAGCGAGGAAGCGTTCTGCAGCGTGCCGGTCACGGCGTTGCTCACGTTGACCTTCCGGACGCCGGGCTGGCCCTCCAGCCACGACGCGAACATCTTCTGCCCGCTCATGTCCTCCAGGAAGATCTCATAGGAAGCGGAATTGGCCAGCGGGTTGTTGTCCGCAAAGCCCTCCGCCAGCTTTTCGTTGCCGGCAAAATAGACTTTTTTGTAATTCTCCCAGGCCTCCTCCGCGGACGTGTATTTCACGCGGCGGACCTCCGGGCGTTCGCCGATGCGGTTTCCCAGGTCCAGAATGTCCTGTTCGCTCAGGCCTTCGCGGAAGAACACGGTGATCCCGACGTTCTCCTCGGCCTCCTTCACGAAGTTGCCCAGATTCAGCAGGATGGCGGCCGCGCCGTCAAACAGGAAAATGGTGAAGACCATGATGGCCAGGGAAAACAGGGAGGTGCCCAGATGCTTGCGGATGCCCTTGAAGCTCTGGCTGATCATGTAAGGCAGGTTACGCATCTTCGTAGCCTCCTTCCTCGCGGTCGCTGACCACCCGGCCGTCGCGCAGGGTCACGACCCGTTTCCGGGCCTTATCCACCACGGCCGCGTCATGCGTCACCACGATCACCGTGGTGCCGCCGCGGTTGATGCTTTCCAGCAGGCGGAGCACATCCGCGGAGCCGGACGGGTCCAGGTTGCCGGTAGGCTCGTCCGCCAGCAGGTACATCGGCCCGTTCACCACGGCGCGCGCGATGGCGACCCGCTGCTGTTCGCCGCCGGAGAGCTGGGCGGGCAGGCTGTCCGCTTTATCCGCCAGGCCGACCTGTTCCAGAATCTTCGGAACGCGGCGCTTCATGCCCTGGAGCGACGCGCCGACCACCCGCTGCGCGAAGGCCACGTTCTCATACACCGTGTAATCCTTCAGCAGGCGGAAATCCTGGTAGACCATTCCGAAATGACGGCGGTAATACGGCAGCTTGGCGGGACGGATGCGCCCCACGTTCACGCCGTCCACCACCACCGAGCCCTTCGTGGGTTTCTCCTCCCCCATCAGGAGCCGCAGCAGCGTGCTTTTGCCCGCGCCGCTCTCGCCGATGATGAAGACGAATTCGCCGTCCTCTATGGTCAGGTCAAACTCCGTGAGGGCGGAGCCGGCGGTCTGGTCGTCATATCTTTTTTCCACATTACGGAATTCGATCATGCGCCTTTCATTCCTCCGTGTCCGCAAATACTGAAAGGGCAGGCAAAAACGCCGCCTTTCCGCGGATCATCTTATTATTTTACACTATAATAAGGCCGGGGTCAAAAGGTTTTTTGCCCCGGCTGATGCGCGCGGTCCGCGCGATGGATCTTCAGGTTTTGTCCGGCCGTTTCGCGGCCGGTCTCCGCATGGGTCTCCGGGCGGTTCAGGGCCGCTCGTCCGCCGCCTCGATGCGGTCGTCGTAGATGCGGATCTTTCCTTCCTTCAGCAGATGCCCCGCCGCCCGCTTGAACGCGTTCTTGCTGAGCGAGAGCTCCGTCCGGATCAGTTCCGCGTCGCTCTTGTCGCCGACGCCCAGGATGCCGCCCGCCGCCTGCAGGTGTTCCAGGATCACTTCCGCGTCCGGGCCCATCTGCGCGTACGCCTTCTTCCGGGGCGACAAGTCCAGTTTGCCGTCCGGCCGCACCCGCGTGACGCGGGCTTCGACCGGGTCGCCGGGCCTAAGGCGCATGTACAGCTCCTGGCGCGGGATCAGCCCGAAATACCGGTCATCCACCGCCACGAACGCGCCGATGTCGTCCTTCACCGCATAGACCGTGCCCGTGATCCGGTCGCCCGCCTTATACGGGCTTTCCGCGCTCAGCAGGCGGTCCACCCGCATGCTCGCGGCCAGCCGGCGGCTCTTGTCCACGTACAGCGTGACCAGGACCTGCTGGCCCGGCCGGATCTCGCCCTTCGTTTCCTTGAACGGCAGGAACAGGTCCTTGGCGAGCCCCCAGTCCAGGAACGCGCCGATGGGGCTGGTCTGCTTCACGGTCAGCAGCGCGATCTCCCCGCGCTGCAGGCGCGGCGTCTGCGTGGTCGCGATGAGCCGGTCCTCGGAATCCTTGTACAGAAAGACCGTCAGCAGGCTGCCGGCGTCCGTGCCTTCCGGGACCTGTTTGCCCGGCAGCAGCACGGTCTCATCGCCGCCGCTCTCCTTCAGGAACGCGCCGGCTTCCGCAAAATGATCCACGATCAGTGTCTGAGTTCCGCCCAGATTAAACATGCTGCTCTCCTTTGTGAAAAAAAAGAGCCGGGACAGGTCCGCGGCTTTTTCCAGGGCTACAAGGATTCGAACCTTGAAATGACGGAGTCAGAGTCCGTTGCCTTACCGTTTGGCGATAGCCCTCTGCGCTTTTCAGCGACGAAAAAGATTATACAACCGGGTTTTTGAAAATGCAAGAGTTTTTTTCAAATTTCGGCGAGTTTTTTTGCGTTTTTCCGCATTAATCTCCCCGCGCGACAAGGTCCCGGATCAGCGGGTCGCGGATCAGATGCTTCCAGACTGTGTAGGTGGCGCGCAGGAAGGAGGGATCCAAACGGGCGGCGGATTCGATCAGGGGACAGCAGTAGGGGAGGGATTCGTCCTGCCAGGTGAGAGCGAGGCCGCAGCCGGGCTCCCGGTAGACGACGGGGACGGGGCTGTCCTCCCCTTCCTCCAGGAGCACGGGCTTGAGCGGGAAGGTGCGGCACTGGATCGGACGCAGGGAGCGCCGGCAGTGCTCCGGACCCGCGCAGTTGACGTAGCAGACCTTTCCCTGCCAGGACGGCGGAAAGTCGTATTCGTCCGTGCTCTGCAGCTGCCAGATCAGCCAGGGATCGCGGCGATCGTGGATCTTTTCTTCGCCGGGAAGGAGATAGAGGCCCATGTTTTCCGGGTCGTCCGTGCGGCAGCAGGCCGCGCCGCAGATCGTGCCGCAGTCAAAAGGGACCGGGGAAACGCGGTCCAGGAGGCGGTAGATGGCGCGGTAGGTGTTTTTGCGGGTCTTGCCTTTGATCATGGGAAGGATGGGCGGGCGGCCGCCTCTGCGGGACATTTGTGTTTCGGGGGCGGACAGCCGCCTCTGCGGGGCATTTGCATTTCGGCGGCAGGCAGCCGCCTCTGTGGGACGCTAGTGTTTCGGGCTGTCTATACCGGGCGGCGGATGCGGCGGCGGGTGATCTCCACGAGGCCGAGGGGGGTCATGTCGACGACCTGGGTGAAGACGGGGTCGTCCCGGACGAGGCTGCGCAGGAGCGCCAGGAGTTCGTCATTCGCCTCGGGGCGCTTCATGTTGATGAAGTCCACCAGGATCATCCCGCTGAGATTGCGGAAGAGCAGCTGGCGGGCGACTTCCGCGGCGGCTTCGCGGTTGATGCGTTCGATCTGGCCGGCAGAGCCTTCCTCGTTTTTTCCGCTGTTGACGTCGATCACGGTCATCGCTTCAGTGTGTTCGATCACCAGATATGCGCCGGACTTCAGCCAGATTCTGCGGTCCCTGGCTTCGCGGACCGCCTTTTCCGTGTTGTAGAGAGCGGTCAGGGACAGATTTTCGTCCCGATACAGGCGCAGACCGTCCTCCGGAAGGCGGCGGGCGCGGTAATAGGCCAGCAGGTCTTCATAAACGGACGGGAGGTCCGTGATGACTTCGGTCTCTTCCTTGTTCAGGCCCTGGAGCCATTCGCGGTACAGGGGCTGGCCCTGCGCCAGGCGGAGCGGGGCGGGGCTGTGCCCGGCCTTCGTGAGCAGGCGGCGGTACTCTTCCGCCAGCTGCGCGGCTTCCCCGGCCAGGCGGTCCAGGGACACCTGCTCGGCCGCGGTGCGCAGGATGAATCCGGCTTCTTTGAAGTACGGCAGCAGCAGTTCATGGATGGCTTCGCGCTGGGGGCCGTCGAAGCCGGCGCGGCGGGAAAAGCCCAGGAAGCCGGCGTCCGAGCTCAGGACCAGCCATTCGCCGGGGATGGTGATCTCCCGCGACGCGGAGGGCAGCTTGTCGCCGATGCCCTCCTGATTGATCATGACCGTGATCTCCTGCCCGGCGCGGATCGGGTCGTCCTCCTCCGTCAGGTTCATGTAGGCGCGGTGCCCGCCGCCGAGCTCCAGGAACGCGTTTTTGAGGCCCCGGCTCACGTTCTGCACACGGGCACGGTAAACGTCGCCGACGGCGGGAGCGTCCTTATCCTCCTGCCGCGTGAGCGCGAGGCGGACCGGGCGGCCGTCCTTCAGATGCAGGGCCAGGATCTCCTCCGGGCCGCGGGCTGTGATCAGCAGTTTCTCCATGTCAGGCCTCCTCGCCGGCGGCGCCCAGGGAAGTGCCGTCCTCCTGCATCAGGTCCAGACGGCGGATGGCGGACGGGACCGCATCTTCCGGCCCTTCCGCGGCCCGGATCAGTTCCTCCCAGACCCTCTCCGGCTTCACGTTGGCCTTGCTGCCGGCCGCGATCTCCAGGAAGAGGGCGCCGCTTTGCACTTGTATCCGGTACAGACACGGCCGCAGATCCATCTCCACGGTCCGGGTCTTCGTTTCTTTTTCGATCGGGATGCTTTCGCGCGCCATCAGCCGTTCCGCGCCGCACCGCAGCATTTCTTCCCACTCCGGGCGGATCGCCAGGCGGTAGGACGCGCGTCCTACGCTGGCCATCGCGTTGCCGCTGCCTTCCGGAAGGATCCGCACCGCGTAGACGGGCAGGTCGGCGGAGGTGGCGGCCTGCAGGCGCGGGAGGAGCTCACGGGCCGGGAACGGTCCTTCGGCGCTTCCCTCCGGGCTCTGCCCGGGACGGTCCAGGGCGATCTCCGCATCCAGATACTCGCCCTCCGAAGAAAGCCCCAGTCCCAGCGGCAGCGCGAAACTCATGATGGGATGCGGGGAAAAGCCCTGCGAGAAAGCCATCGGGATGCCCGCGCGCCGGAATATTTTCTGGAACGTGCGCAGCACGTCCAGGTGCCCGATGAAGCGCAGCGCGCCTTCTTTGCCGAATTTGACCCGGATGATCATGCGCGCGCCTCCTTTGCCGACGGGCAGATGCCGCAGCCGTAGCTTCCCGCCCCGCAGCCGCTGCACTGTTCGCGGCAGTTCGGCGTCACGACGCCTTCCATGGCGCGGTCCCATTCACGGCGCAGGAACTTCTTCGTCACGCCGATGTCGATGAAGTCCCAGGGGAACAGTTCGTCCGCCGGCCGCTCGCGCAGGGTGTAAAAGTCCGGATCCACGCCGCATTCGCGGAACGCCTGCTGCCATTTGGCGTCGTCGAAGCGCTCCGTCCAGGCGTCGAACAGACAGCCCAGCTCATAGGCGCGGCGGATCACGCGGCCCACCTTCCGGTCGCCGCGGGCGAATACGCCCTCCAGCACGGTGACGTCCGCGTCGTGGTATTCATAGTGCAGGCAGCGGGCGTTGACCTGGCGGCGGAAACCGTCCTTGACGCGGTGCGCGCGGTCCAGGTATTCTTCCCGCTTCTCCATCTTCGCCCACTGGAAGGGCGTGAACGGCTTGGGCACGAAGAACGAGGAACTGGCCGTGATCTGGATCTTGCCGCGGCGCTCCTCCTTCGGGATCTCGTCAAAAAACAGCGTGGCCGCGCGCTGGCACAGTTCGGGGATGCCCTGGCGGTCCTCCTCCGTTTCCGTGGGAAGCCCCAGCATGAAATAAAACTTCACCTTCGTCCAGCCGCCGTGGAACGCCATGGCCGCGCCGCGCATGATGTCGTCCTCGGTCAGGCCTTTGTTGATCACGTCCCGCAGGCGCTGCGTGCCGGCTTCCGGCGCGAAGGTCAGGCTGCTCTTCTTGACGTCCTGCACCTTGCTCATCACGTCCAGCGAGAAGGAATCGATGCGCAGGGAAGGCAGGGAAATATTGACGTGCTCCGCGGAGCAGCGCTCCATCAGGCCCGTCACCAGCGGGGCGATCCCGCTGTAATCGCTCGAACTCAGAGAACTGAGCGAGATCTCGTCGTACCCGCTGCTGCGCAGGGACCGGTCCGCGATCTCCATCAGCCGGCCCAGATCCCGTTCGCGCACGGGGCGGTACACCATCCCCGCCTGGCAGAAACGGCAGCCTCGGATGCAGCCGCGCATGATCTCCAGCGTCACGCGGTCCTGCACGGGCCGCACGAAGGGGACGATGGGATTTTCCGGATACGGCACGCTGTCCATATCCTTCACAATGACGCGCCGCACGCGGGTCGGCGCCTCCGGGACCAGCGGCGTGAATGCCGCCAGCGTCCCGTCTTCATGATAAGACGGCTCGTACAGGGACGGGACGTAGATCCCCTCGATCCCCGCCGCGGCCTTCAGGAACTCGCGCCGCGAAGCCCCCGCCTTCTTCAGGCGGACGTAGAGGTCAAACAGGGCGTCATACACCACTTCGCCCTCGCCGATGTAGAACAGATCGAAAAAGTCCGCGACAGGCTCCGGATTATACGTGCAGGGCCCGCCGCCGATCACCAGCGGATCCGCCTCCGTCCGCTCCGCCGCGCTTAAGGGGATGCCGGACAGGTCCAGGATCTGCAGGACGTTGGAATAGCACATCTCGTACTGCAGCGTGATGCCCAGGAAATCGAAGTCCTTCACCGGGTCCTGGGACTCCAGCGCGAACAGCGGGATCTTCCGCTCCCGCATGACCCTGTCCAGATCCGGCCAGGGGGAATAGACCCGCTCGCACCACACGTCCGGGCGGCGGTTGAACATATCGTAAAGGATCTGCATGCCCAGATTCCCCATGCCGATGTCGTACACGTCGGGGAAACAGAAGGCAAAGCGCAGATCCACCTCTTCTTTATCCTTCATCACCGCGTTGAGTTCGCCGCCCACGTAGCGGGCGGGTTTTTCCACGGTGTTCAGAATGTCTTCCGATAAAGCCAGTTTTCGCATAAACGTTCCTGTCGTACGGTCGGCGGGATGCGGCGCGGCCGCCCCGTCCTCACTCTCTGTCATCCAGATCCTTCTGCAGCAGCGGAAGGAAATGCGCCGGTGCGCCGGCCCCTTCCGGGATCGCGTAATCCTTGTCCAGTTCCGCGTAGAGGAAGCTCTTGCGGCCGCCCTGCTCCGCGCGCTCCCAGAAATGCTTCAGGTCGCGGAAGGGCAGGTAGATCATCTCGTCCCGCCCCGTAAAGAACAGGAGCAGGAACGCGACGCCGTCCTGGGCCTCAAAGTCGCGCATGAAGCGGTACTGGTGCTCGTGGATGTTCTGCAGCGGGAAGGTGTCCGTCTTGCATTCCTTCGCGTCGAAGCACACGGGGATGCCCTGCACCGTACCGATATAGTCCACGGTGCTTTTCGCGTCGAAATACGCCAGCGTGATGTGGCGGGTCTCTTTATCGATACTGATCGGGGTGATGGGGGTGGGGATCTTCTGGATCACGGCCAGCCCGTCTTCCCGGTACCGTTCGATGGTCAGATTGACCATGGCTTCCAGCGTGGAGCCGCGCAGTCCGTGATTATTCGCCATATCCGCCTCCCAAAGCATCCAGGACCCGCCGGAAATAAGCCGGAAGCGGGGCTGTGAAGGACCGGCCGGCCAGGCCCTGCCAGAGCGCGCGGGCCGTTTCGGACAGGCTCTCCTCCGGCGCGTACGGCGGGAACACCACCTCGCGGCTGTGCAGGAGCTGAAGCCTTAAGTCCAGGCCCGTCCGCTGCGAGACCGCGCGCGTGAACGCCGCATCGCCGTATTTGCCGTCGCCCAGGATCGGATGGCCCAGATACGCCAGCTGCGCACGGATCTGATGGCTCCTGCCGCTGATCAGCTGCACCCGCAGCAGGTCCGTCCCTTCCCGCAGATGCGCCAGCGGCTCCGCCCGCAGGATGACGGGACGCGCCCCTTCCTCCGGCCGCTCCGAGATGAGCGCCCGGTTTTCCTCTTCTTCCTTCCGCCAGTACAGCGTGGACGTGAACGCCTGCTCCGTCCGGCCCTTCGCCAGACAGACGTAATACTTCTCCGTCAGCCGGCTCCGCAGCAGGAACGACAGCAGCTGCTGGCCCGGCAGCGTTTTCCCCGCCAGCACCAGCCCGCTCGTATTGCGGTCCAGCCGGTTTGCCGCGGCCGCCGTGAACCCGGACGAAGCCGGCCCCGCCTGCGCCTTCACATACGCCGCGATCCGGTCCGTCAGCGAATCATCCCCCGCCGCCGCCTTCTGCGTCAGCAGTCCCGCGGGCTTACTGACGATCAGGATATGGCCGTTCTCAAACACGACGGCCGACGGGTCCAGAGCGCGCGCCGGCGCCGCCGGCGCCGGGGACCGCCCCGCCAAAGACAGTTCTTTCCGCTCCCCGGACGAGCCTGCCGGCAGCGGCTCCGTTCCCTGCATCTTCGCAAACGTCTCTTCCGAGAAGAACACGTTCACCACGTCGCCTTCCGCCAGTTTTTCGCCGCCGGCGGCTTTTTTGCCGTTCAGGGTGATGTTTTTCTTCCGGAGCATGCGATAAAGGAAGCCTTTGTCAGCTTCCTTGAAATAACGCAGCAGATACTTGTCCAGACGCTGGCCCGCGTCCAGGGGGCCGATGGGCAGATTCCGCAAAATGCTCTCCGTTCTTTACAAACTCATGCCCAGCATCAGTTCCTGGGCCTTTTCCACCAGTTTGACCTGGTCTTCCGGGATCTCCTTATTGATCTCAAGCAGCCGGTTCCAGTACTCCTGCCAGTCCGTATAGACTTTCAGGCGCAGACTCACGCCTTTCTTCCGCAGGCGGGTGATGCAGTCGGATTCCAGCGCCACGCGCTCCGCCTCCTTCACGGACGGGGCGTACGCCACGACCGCGTTCTGGTACACCGTCACGTGTTCCATATAGTGGCGCTTGCCTTTCTCATCCACGTACATCAGGTGGAAGAGCGCCAGCCCGTTCGCCTCGTATTCCCGCGCCTGCTCGCGCTTCACCGGGTCCAGGGGCTTTCCCTTCAGCAGGGCGAGGTAGGTCACCAGGAAGTTGGCGGTGGGCAGCACCATCAGGATGCCGGGGATGCTCAGGATGTTCTTGGTGGTGTGATCGACGATCAGGCCCGCGCCGACGAAAGCCGCCACGACAAAGGCGCACACCAGCGTGATGTGCAGCTGCTGGCGCTTGCGGGCCTCCAGATATTCATACTGTCCCTTGGCGTAGGGATTGCCGAAAAACGATCTCATAAAATCTCCATAAAAAAGAGACTGCGGACAGGGCGGCCCCTCTTCGCAGTCTGCTGTCTGTCAGGATTTATTCCTCTTCCGGAGCCGCGGCTTCCGGCTCTTCCGCCGGCGTCTCTTCCGCCGTGCCGGCCTGCTGGTTCTGCAGTTCCTGGCGGTTGGAGGTCACGACGTCATAGCTGGCCTGCATCTGGTTGAAGAAGGAGTTGAAGCGGCTCTTCAGGCTGTCCATGGAGTGGCCCAGGAAATCCTGAAGACCGGCCAGGAGGGAATCGGTATAGCTCATGGCGCTCTGACGGATCTCGGCGGCCTCCACGGTCGCTTCGTCGATCATGTTCTGGGCCTTGTCTTCCGTTTCGGACATCAGCTGGCGGGCTTCGGCGTAAGCGGTCCGCATGATCTCGCTGTTGCTTACCATCTCGTCCTTTAAGCGCTTGGCTTCCACCAGCGTTTCCTCCGCCTGGCGGCGGGCTTCGGTCAGGATCTCGTCCTTGTTGGCGATGATCTTCTGATATTTCTTGATCTCCTCCGGCGTGCGCATGCGCAGTTCCACCAGCATGTCGTCGATCACGTCTTTTTCGACGACGATGCGCTTATTGTTGGAGAAGGTCTGGGATTTGCAGCCATCCAGGTACTCTTCCATCTCATTGATGATCTGTTCGATTCTGCTCATAACTTGTTTCCTCCGGCTCCGGGCCCTTGCCTTTTATTGTTCTGCTTTCGGTGAATTTCCGTATTTTTCCGCCACGAGCGGGGCGATCCCCTCCGGCACGAAGGCGCTGACGTCTCCGCCTCCGGAAGCCACTTCCCGCACCATGCTGGAACTTAAGTACGCATAGCGGAGGTCCGTCCCCAGGAACACGGTGTCCAATCCGGGCTCCAGCACGGTCAGGCCCTGCGCCACCTTGATCTCCGCCTCAAAATCCGCGGAGTCCCTGAGGCCGCGCAGGATGTGGCTGATGCCCAGCTGCCGGCAGAAATCCACCAGCAGGCCGCCGAAACTGACCACTTCCACCCGGGGGATGTCCTTCGTTATATTCCGAATTATTATAACACGCTCTTCGACGGAAAACAATGATTTTTTATGCGGATTCACCAGGACCCCTACGTAGACCTTGTCGAAGATCCGGGCCGCCCGGCGGATCAGATCCAGATGGCCGAGCGTCAGCGGATCGAAGCTGCCGGGGTACAGGACCGCCTTTTCTTTCGTGGTTTTCATGGCGTCGTCTCCTTTAGCTGCAGGAACATATGCTTATTGCTTTTATACTTCTTTTCGCGCGTGACCGCAAGTCCCCAGCCGTCCAGTCCGGGGATCTCCCGCTCCGCCCGCGTCTCCAGGATGATCAGCGTGTCCGGCGTCACCAGCGGCGAATCCGCCAGCAGCGGGAGGACGGCGTTCTCCAGGCCGGCGTCGTAGGGCGGGTCCAGGAAAATGATGTCGAAGGGCTCGCCTTTGGCGGACAGGCGCCGGACCGCGGCCGCCGCGTCCGTCTGCAGCAGGACGGCTTTGTCCGAAAGATGCGTGCGCTCCAGATTGTCCCGGATCACGGCGCAGGCCTGCCGGGAGTTGTCCACCAGGACCGCCGCGCGCGCCCCGCGGCTCAGCGCCTCGATGGCGATGCCGCCGCTCCCGGCGAACAGGTCCAGGAAGCGGCTGCCCTGCACGACGGGCTGCAGGATGTTGAACAGCGTTTCCTTGATCTGGTTGGACGTGGGCCGGGTATGGTCTCCCGGCAGCGTTTTCAGTTGTATCCTTCTGGCCGAGCCCGCGATCACCTGCATGACGTCATTTCTCCTTGATTTTAGGATACTCTGTCCGGTTCCTCTTGTCAATAGCGGCCACTTTCCGGAAAAAACAGGAAAAATATCCTGATATTGACATCTTTTTCTTGTAAAACAGATAAAAAGATGCTACAATGTTGATGAATACAGTGGAATATCAGCAAAGGAGGGGCTTATGTTGACCGAAGGCAGCATGGTATACTACGGCTTAAACGGCGTATGCTGTGTCATAGGGACCGTCGAGGAAAAATTCGACGGTACTTTGAGCCGCTATTATGAGCTCCATCCTTATTTCCGCAAGAGCGAAGTCATCTATCTGCCCGAAAACAACGAGACCCTGCTGGCTCGTCTCCGCCCGCTCCTGAGCCGCGAAGACATCGCCCGCATCCTCGAAGACTGCCCGCAGGTCAAATGCCCCTGGGTCGAGCCCGAGCCCGTGCGCCGGGACGCCTTCAAGGCCATCCTCCGCAGCGGCGACCAGCTGGAGATCATGCGCCTGATCCGCACCCTCTATGAGCGCAAGATGCAGCTGACCGCCTGCGGCAAAAAGCTCCGCACCAGCGACACCGCCTTTCTGAAAGACGCGGAGCGCCTGCTGAACGAAGAATTCGCCTACGTCCTGGACATCGCCCCCGCCGAAGTGCCGGCCTACATCAGGGAGCATATCGCGGAATGAGTCCGGCCCGCCGCCGGAGCACGAAAAAAGACCTGTGACAGCCATAGCTGCCGCAGGTCTTTTTTTTGCATTCTTACGCAGAGCGGTTCGCTGTCATCGTTTCCTGTTTCTTACCGTTCCGCTTGTCCTGCCCGCGCCCGGCTGCGGTCTGTCATCGCACGCCCAGTTCCGCGCATTTTTTCGTGTTCCATTCAGTCCATGCCGCATAAACATCCGCGAACGAACTCCCCCAGACGGTCTCAAAATCGTCCGGGTCCGTGCTGATGTTTTTCATGACCTCGTCTTTCGGGTGCGTGTCGAACAGGTAAGCCAGGATGCAGGCGGCTTCGAAATGGGAAACGTGCCGGACGGACGGGTTTTTCTGGATCTGCTCCGTACGCACTTCCATGATGTCCGACACGGAGAAATACCGGCTGCCCAGCAGGCCGCCCTGCGCCGTAAACCCGGCATAACCAAAATAGTACTTTTGCAAATCGGCGCAGTTTTCCGTTTCGTCCCAGGCGCCGTGCCCTTTGACGAAGGCGACGTCTTCTTCGGAGAGCGTCCCCGCCGTATTGATGCTCCGCTTCATCCGGTTCCGGCAGGCGATGTTCGCGACGTATTCCGCGATGCCCTCCGCATAGAGCCCCTCCGTCACGGGCATCTCCAGACAATGCAGCGTGAGATAGTGGACGTACTCGTGCAGCAGCGTGCCGTTCGCCATGTCCCATCCGGAAAAAATTTTGATGAGATTGCTCACCTTGTGATAATACGCGCCGTAATTCTCCGAGGCAGCGGCATTCCCGCTGAAATCCGTGTAGATGTCGATCGCGGGGACCTCATCCGGAAGATATCCCTTCAGCGCTTCCCTGGCGTCGGCGAAATCCTGCTCCTGCTTCTCCAGGATCGCGTACAGGCCGTCATAGTAAGCCTTCTCGCCCAGCTGTGCGATGTCGTCCGCGGACAGATGCCAGGCCGCGGACGGAGTATGCACCACGTAGGGGTATTTTTCCCGGTCGAAGCCCGTGTTCTTTTCGATCACGGGTCCGGCCGGCCCGGCCGGTTCAGTCGGCTCGGTCGACTCGGTCAGTTCCGGCTTGGCCGGTTCTGAGGAAGAGGCGGGGGTTGATCCGCCGCAGGCAGAAAGCATCAGAGACAGAAGCAGCACGAGAAGGCTGCAGACGGTGCGTACCGGAAAAAAACGATCGTGTTTCATCATGGCTCCTTTGTGACAGGGGACGGACCGGACCTCTGCCACCTTTTTCTTTGCGGCAGGGAACGGGTCTCTGTCATATTTTTACTTTATTCATGACAGAGGACGAACCTCTGGCTTTTTGCAGTTTTCCCGCGCCAGCGCGGTGATGACCGCTTCCGCGGTCTTCATGCCGTCCACGGCGGCGGAAGAAATGCCGCCCGCGTAGCCGGCGCCTTCTCCGCAGGGATAGAGGCCCCGGAGGGAGCTTTCGCCCGCGGCGCCGCGCAGGATGCGAACGGGGGAGGAGGTGCGGCTCTCCACGCCGCACAGGAGGGCGTCGGGCCGGTCAAATCCGGGCAGACGGCGCGCAAAATGCGGCATGGCGTCGGTGAGCGCGCGGGCCACGAAATCCGGAAGAACTTCGCGAAGGTCGGCGAAGGCCCATTCGCCCCGGCAGGCGGGCCGGACTTCGCCCAGCGCGTGCGAGGCTTCTCCGGCGGCGAAATCGCCCCAGAGCTGCAGCGGGATCTTCCCGCCGCCCGCCTGCCAGGCCGCCGTCTCCAGTTTTTCCTGGAGCTCCATGCCGCCGAACAGGCCGGCCTCCGCGGTATCCTCGGGACGGATCTGGACCGCCAGCGCGGCGTTGGCGTTTTCGCCGTCCCGCGCGGCATCGCTCATGCCGTTGACGCACAGGCGGCCGTCTTCCGAGGAAGCGTTCACCACGTAGCCGCCCGGGCACATGCAGAAGGAATAGACGCCGCGGCCGTCCGCGGCGCTTGCCGTCAGCTTATAATCCGCCGCGGGCAGGAGATCCGGCGCGCCCTCCCCGTACTGGAGGGTGTCGATCTGCGCCTGCGGATGCTGGATGCGGACGCCCATGGCAAAAGGTTTCGACTCCATCGCGGCGCCTTTTTCCCGCAGCAGGCGGAACAGGGCGCGGGCGCTGTGGCCGGGCGCGAGGATCAGGGCATCCGTCCCGGTCTCCCGCCATTCCTGAGTTTCCGTATTCTCCGTCACGATCCCGCGGACGCGGCCGTCTCGGATCACCAGGTCCGTCAGGCGCGTATGGAACAGGATCTGGCCGCCGGAGGCCAGGATCTCCTCCCGCAGGCCTTTCACCACGCGGCGCAGCACATCCGTGCCGATGTGGGGCTTGGCTTCATAGCGGATGCTTTCCGGCGCGCCGGCGCGGATGAACGCGTCCAGCATCCAGGCGATGCGGCCGTCCGCGTCGCGGATCCCGCTGGAGAGCTTCCCGTCCGAGAACGTCCCGGCGCCGCCCTCGCCGAACTGCACGTTCGACCAGGGTTTTAAGGGACCGCCTTCCCAGAAGCGCTCCACATCCTGCTGCCGTTCTTCCACCGGCGCCCCCTGCTCGATCAGCAGCGGTGCCAGCCCGGCCTTTGCCAGGATCAGGGCGGCGAAAAGCCCCGCGGGGCCGGCACCGACCACGGTCACGCGCGGTGCGGCCTCCCCTTCAAACCGGGGCGGCTGATACCGCTTTTCCTGCACGGGCGCGGCTTTCAGCGCGCGGTTCCGTTCGCAGAACGCCTTCTCCTGGGCTGGGCTGCCCCAGGCGGCGTCCACGGTGTAAACGGAGAAGATCTGCGGCTTTTTCCGGGCATCCAGACCGTGCCGGGCGATCTGATACGCCGGCAGCCTGCCTCTGAACATTTTTTTCAGTCTGGCCTCCAG
>JAEEGL012964930.1_pt1 | contig 18023 bp, 14 predicted proteins | sample 9134231 | NCBI WGS metagenome assembly JAEEGL01 (sample SAMN16246548, study PRJNA631951) | gut metagenome | biome: gut microbiome; feature: rumen; material: fiber-attached | host: Bos | place: Iran: Karaj | collected 2018-10 | reverse complement strand
GAGGCCGGAGGGGTTCGAGGACGAGATGCTGAGGGAACTGTACGACGCGGCGGCATTCGCCAACATGGACATCGCGAAACAGACGAAATACGAAACGTATATGAGAACGGAATTGGACATAATCGCCGAAAAGGCCTACGCCCGGGACGAGGGCCTCGCCGAAGGACGTGCCGAAGGACGTGCCAAAGGACTCGCCGAAGGACTCGCTGAAGGACGTGCTGAAGGACGTGCCGAAGGACGTGCCGAGGGGCGTGCCGAGGGGCGTGCCGAAGGCGCACGCGAAGCCACGCTGGAAACAGCCCGCAGGATGCTGGCGAAAGGCATCAGTCCCGATATTGTCGCTGAGTGCACCGGCCTGTCTCCGAAGGATCTTGCCGGCCTTCAACTGCCTTCCCCGGGACAATCACCTACGGCCGGGTGAATATCTGGTATATGGTCCCGTAAACTATTCGTGCACGGCGCGGACGCTGAGTCCGAGCTGACGCGAATTGTTAATGACGTCCTTCCGGAAGTCCGAGCTGCCCTGTCCGAAAAACTGGAGCTGGCAGTTGACCGCGCTGGAGACATTCTGCTCGTCCCCGCGGGTCGCCGTCCAGTAATAGCCGTACGCCTCCTGGGACTTTTCATACTTCACACCGAACGTTTCCGACTGGGGGATGGGCTCCCAACTCGTGCCAGTCTTATACCCGCAATACGGGATGAAGATGCTGTTCCCGCCAGGGCCCGTCAGGCGGCAGCCATGATGCTGATGGTAGCAGACCATTTTCGCGGTGCAGCCATTGAGAAGCGCCGTGAATTCGTCCCTGGTCGGCGTCCGCCAGCCGTTCCCCCACTGGACTGAAGCCGCATCGTCCACTTCCTCCAGCACTGTCTTGTTGTCGACATCGCCGGAATGGGTGTAATTGGCCCCGGAATACTTCGTGAAATACGGCCTGTTATTCAGCACCTGACTCTTATAATTGTAGGTGTACCAGGTGTAATCCTCCTTCGAGCCGGTTTCCGCCCATGCGACATAGACACCGCTTTCTCCCGGATTGTCCGCGCCCACATTCCAGGAAGCCCACTTGAGGCCGAGCCCAAGGTCGGTCATCTGCGAGGCTGGAGCGACCGTAACCAGGGCCGCGGCATAACCGGTGCCGTCGGCCGAGGTCGCCCAGATTATCGCATCCCCGAGATCCACCCCGGTCACGGTACCGTCCTGCGCGACAGTGGCGACGGAAGCGTCAGAACTATGCCATACCGGAGTACCGGAAAGGCCGCTGGCCGAGCGCTTTTCGGAAGAACCGCGGACGAGGTCGAAAGCATCCTTGTCCATCGCGGCGGAAGTGGCTGCGCCGGTGCATACGGGGCGTACAGGGTAGCCGTAGAACCTGCCACCCGTATTCCCGACGGAAAACGGCAGCCTGGGATTAATGTTCAAGAGGAAACAATCGTAGAGGCTGGTGGTTGCAAGCGTCGCCGTCATATACTGGCAATAATCCCCCGCCTGCATTCCGTTCTGGAAACGGCCGGCGGCCGGAAGGAAGATGAACTTGCCGTTCTTCTTGCTCCGGACCAGCACACCTTCCCGGCCATCGACATTCATCTTCGACCATGTGCAGTTTTCCATCAACTCTATCCACTGCTCTTTCGTGGGAGTGCTCCATCCTTCGCCGCAGCGGACGGCAGCAGCATCGTCTTCAGCGGCGAGGACCTTGAGATTGTCGGTGCCGTTATATTTCGTAAGCCCACCGGAATAATACTTGTAAGTCTTGCCCATGTTGGAGTAATCACCCATGCCCTTGGTCTGCGTCTCGCCCCAGGCGAACTGGTCACCGGACTCGGAGACAGACTTCGCGCCGACATTGCAGGCTCCCCACTTCACGGAGAGCCCCAGATCGACGGCCACATAAGACTCAGTTTCCGTGCCTGATGGATCCGGCTCCACGGGGTCAGGCTCCACAGGATCGGGCCCGACGGGGTCGGCAGCGGAAACCGTCACCGTGCAACTCACGGTAAACTCGCCCGCGGTAGCCGAGATAACGGCAGTGCCGACGCCCACGGCAGTGACCTTGCCATTCCCGAGGACCGTGGCCACCGACTGGTCGGACGACTCCCAGATAACATAATTGAGGAGAGCCTCGGCCGGAACGGGCTGCAGGGTCAGCTCGATGCTTTCCCCGACCTTGATTCCAGAGGACTCTTCGCTGATGACTACGTCGGTCAGGGGTTCTTTCCAGACCCCATCCCCGACGATGAAGCCGCAATAATCGGAAACGACCTCGGAAACGGTCGCGACGACATCCGCGTTTCCTTCGGCTACGGCCGTCACAAGACCGTTCTCGTCGACTGTCACTATCCTTTCATCCTTGCTGGTCCACTCGACGGTCCAGTTTCCGGCCGGACGCACATCTGCTTCCAGCTGGAAGGTTTCGCCGGGCATCAGGACCTTCTGCTTCTCATTCAAGGTGAGGCTCTCCGCCGTGGTATCCGACGGGAAAATCTGGGGAAAACAGGACTGGAGAAGGAATGCGGCGAAAAGGGCGGCTACCGCTGCACGGAAAATTTTCATAGCGGAAACTTTTCCGCCAAGTTAGCATTTTTACCGGAATTCAGCAAACCCTCCGCGGTTCTTTTTCACCGACGAGACGGCAAAGAACCCTGCCTTGGCACCTATCCAGCGGCCTTCGCGAGCCTGGAAGGAGGGGCCGAGAGTCTTGTAGCGGCTATTCCCGTCCATACCATATGAAAAGCGGCAGACAGCCCCCTCCCCGACATGCACCCGCACCCGGGCCCGGTACACGGCAGGAATGTCCGTATGCCCGGGATATGCGACCGCTTCCCCGGCCACGGCGGCAAGGGGCACCGACGCTTCGACGCTCTCCTCCCCGCCCTTCGAAGCATTGCGGCAGACGCGCTGCTCAAGCCGCGCCTCCTTTCCGTCCCAGACCATCTCCAGGGTGGCGTAATCCAGACCCATCACGACGATTCCGGCCCGCTCGCCGGGATATGAAGGGGTGAAACTCAGCTCAACTTCGAGGTCCATGGAAGGCCCTGCAATCTTTTCGAGCAGCAGGTTCGGGCTGTCCCAGAGGTTGCGCCAGCCTTCTGAAGGACGGATACAGTTAAGACGCAGGCAGCCCCTCTCCGGGAAAAGCATGCCCCAGTTCGCCGATGGGCCGGCGTGCCACTGCCAGTTCAGCGGTATTTCCGGCGTCAGGCCAGGAGCGCAGGCTTCCCTGAAACCGGCGGAAGTCTCCAGGGCGGACAGGATGCCGGCCGGTTTCGCTGCCTTCCGGCCCCATTGTCCCTTGAATCCGGCAGGGCCGCGATATGAGGCTACTGGCTCTCCTATCCCGTCACCATCGGAGTCAACGCCCATCCTGCACCAGCCGTCTTCCGTCCATTCCATCGGCTGCAGATGGACCACGCGGCCCCAAGGGCCCATGTCCTGGAAATGCAGGAACCAGCTGTCTCCGGCCGCGTCCTCGACCCAGCCGCCCTGATGGGGCCCGTTGACGGACGTACCGCCCTTGTGCAGCACGACGCGGTGCTCATAAGGGCCATAAACGCTGCGCGAGCGCATCACGAGCTGCCAGCCCTCCGGCACTCCCCCGGCCGGAGCGAAGATGTAATACATCCCGCCGCGCTTGTAGAATTTGGGGCCTTCCACGGTCCGGTTCCCGGTGGAGATGCCGTCGAAGACCATGACGGCAGGGCCCTTCGCTCCGGAAAGGTCCGGCTCGAGCTCGCGCACGGTCAGTATGCTGTTGAACCCGGCGCGGCTCCCGGCCCATCCGTGCACGACATAAACGCGCCCGTCGTCGTCCCACAAGGGGCAGGCGTCGATGATTCCTATGCCTTCAAGGACAAGCCTAGGCGCCGACCAGCGGCCTCGGGGATCCGGGGCATGGACTTCGTAGATACCCCTGTCCGGATCGCCCCAGAAAATGTAGAAAAATCCGTCGTGATGCCGTATCGAGGGGGCCCAGACCCCTTCTCCATGCGCCGGTGCAGTACGAGCGTCGAAAATTTCGAGCCGGGGAAGGGCGGCGCCTGCGATCTCCCAGTTCACGAGGTCCGTCGAGTGCAATATCTGCAGCCCCGGGACGCAGTTGAAGGAACTGGATGTCATCCAATACTCCCCGTCCACGGCGCACACGTCCGGATCGGAATAATCCGACCAAAGAATGGGATTGGTATACCCCGGCTCACCCTTCTCCCTTCCGTAAGAGGTGGAGGGAGCGATCAAGGAAAACAAAACGGCGATTGCAGCGCAGACGGATTTCATCACACGAACGGGCTGACTACCCGAATATCGACTCCGGGACCTCGCCGGTCCAGCAGAGGGGCTGCTCCGCGCCGAAGAGGCGCGCCACGGTCGAAGCGGTGTTGACGGTGTTGTTGGCTTCTCCGATGACGAAGCCGCTCTTGATGCCGGGGCCGGAGATGACCCAGGGTACCACCATTTCCTCCGGACTCACGCCGCCGTGCTTCTTGCCGATTCCGCCGTGGTCGGTGATGAACATGATGTGCGTATCCTCATACAAGCCTTCCTTCTTCAGGAAATCCAGCATCCTGCCGACCTGCACGTCGCCTTCCTCGATGGACTTGATGTACTCCGGAGACATCCATTCGAACTGATGCCCGATGTGGTCGGTATGGACGGTGTAGAGGAACATGAACATCTTCTCGTTCCTATTCTCGGCAAGATACTGCATGGCCCTGTCGTAAAGAACCGGGAAGGTGTCCCACGCCGTGGAGAACTTCTCGTCGATGTACTTCTGGTTCATTCCGTTGATCAGCGACGGCCAGTTCCAATAGTATGCCGTCTTGATCGACGGATCGTAATCCTTCAGGACCTTGAAGATGGAAGGAAAATACCCGTCCGAATCAGTCTCGACGGCTTTCAGCGCAAAGTCATCCACCTTCCACCTGTTGTTGGCCACGCCATGGACCTCCGGGCCCGCGCCGGTAAGGTGGCTGGTGTAGTTGGGAAGGGTCACGGACGGCATCACGTCGCGTGTCGTCCAGCTGACCGCCCCCCTCGCGATAAGGGAATCGATATTGGGCGTATGGGCCTGCTGCAGGCCATCGACGCGTATGCCGTCGAAGGTCATGATGATGACCCTCCTGGCCTTTTTTATCTTCTTTGAAGCTTTCTTCGCCTCAGCCTCGATGGCCAGGGGCCCGGCCATTCCCGCAGCGGCTATTCCAGCCCCGGCGACAAGGCTCTTCCTTAAAAAATCTCTTCTGGATACTGACATGGTTATAAGTTTATAGCGTTACTCCTGTCTTGAAAATCGCGATTTCCCGCCAGCCGTTGAGTTCGGAACGGACAGGCTCGCCGGAGGCGGCAGCGAGAACGAACTCCGCAAAGCGTGCGGCCACGTCATCCATCGGCTCCCCTTCAGCGATAACTCCGGCGTTGAAGTCTATCCATGTCGGTTTCTTCGCCGCCAGGGCCGAATTGGTGGAAATCTTCATGGTCGGCACGAAACTTCCGAACGGGGTTCCGCGACCGGTCGTGAACAGGACCATCTGGCAGCCGGAGGCCGCCAGGGCCGTGGACGCGACGAGATCGTTGCCGGGGGCGCTGAGAAGGTTCAGGCCCTTCTCGGAAATGCGCTCGCCGTATTTCAGCACGCCCATGACCGGGGAGGAGCCGCTTTTCTGGGTGCATCCCAGGGACTTTTCCTCCAGCGTCGATATGCCTCCGGCCTTGTTGCCGGGGGAAGGGTTCTCATAGACCGGCTGGTCGTTGCGCATGAAATATGCCTTGAAATCGTTGATGAGACTGACCGTCTCGCTGAAGGTCCGCTCATCCTTGCAACGGTTCATCAGCAGGGTCTCGGCGCCGAACATCTCCGGCACCTCGGTCAGCACGGTCGTACCTCCGCGGGCGACGAGCCAGTCTGAGAAGCGGCCCAGCAAAGGATTTGCGGTGATTCCGGAAAGGCCGTCGGAGCCTCCGCACTTGAGCCCGATACGCAGTTCGCTGACAGGGACATCCTCCCTCTCGTCCTTCGAACAGGCGTCGAAGATTCCGCGGAGTTCCTTCATCCCGGCTTCAATCTCGTCGCCGGCTATATCCTGCATCCTGATCATCCTGACGCGGGCGGGATCGACATCGCCCACCCTGCCCCGGAAGGCATCGAGCTGGTTGTTTTCGCATCCGAGGGAAACGACAAGCACTCCACCGGCATTCGGATGGTGCACCATGTCCGCGAGGATGGTGCGCGTGTTCTCATGGTCGTCCCCGAGCTGCGAGCAGCCGTAGTTGTGCGGGAAGGGGACGATGGCGTCGACGGAACCCATCGCACCCGCTTTCTCGGCGCGGAGCCGTTCGGCCAGCGTGTTGCATATTCCGTTGACGCAGCCGACTGTAGGGATGATCCATATCTGGTTGCGCACGCCGACGGAACCGTCAGGGCGGCGGAAGCCGCGGAAAGTGCGCGGGCTTTCATATTCCCCGTGGCGGGAGCGTGACCACTGTCCGGCGACAATGTCCGGGAGCGGCTCGTATTTGTAGTCGAGAAGGCCCGAAAGGTTGGTCTTGATGCAGCCGTGGTCGATATGGGTCCCGGCGGGGACCGCACGCGTCACGTGCCCGATCGGGAAGCCGTACTTTATGACGTCCTCCCCCTCGGCAAGGGCCTTGAGGGTGAACTTGTGGCCGGCGGGGACAGGTCCGGCGAGGGTCACGGAAAAAGGACCGAACTCCGCCACGGAGCCCGCGGGGAGTTCGGAAAGGGCCACTGCCACGTTGTCGGCAGGGTTGATGCGGAGATACTCTGCCATCAGAAGTTGAAATAGTTCTTCGCGTTGTAGTAGGAGATGTCACCGACCATCTTCTTCAAGAAGTCCATCTCGCTCGCGGGCAGCTTGCCGGCCTCGACGTCTGTTCCAAGAACGGAGCAGAGTATGCGGCGGAAGTACTCGTGGCGGGGATAGCTGACGAAGCTGCGGGAGTCGGTGAGCATGCCGACGAAGCGGCTCAGCAGGCCGAGGGCAGACAGGGCGTTCAGCTGCTTGCGCATGCCGTCCTCCTGGTCCAGGAACCACCAGCCGGAGCCGAACTGCATCTTGCCGGGGAAGGTGCCGTCGTTGAAGGTGTAGGCCATGACGGTCATGACCTCGTTGTCCTTCGGGTTCAGGCAGTAGAGGATGGTCTTCGCGAGCTTGTCCTCCTTGGCCAGCCTGTCGAGGAACTTGTGGCCGGCGGCGGCGACGGGAAGGTCGTGGATCGCATCGAATCCGGTGTCGGGTCCGAGCTGGTTGAACATCTTTGTATTGTTGTTGCGGATGGCTCCGACGTGGAACTGCTGGGCCCAGCCGGCCTCGGCGTCCATGACAGCCATGTCATGCAGGAAGGCGCTGCGGAACTTCTCGAGCTCGACGGGACCCGGAGTCTTTCCGAGGAGGACGAGCTTGAAGATGGCTTCGATCTCGATCTGCTTGTAGTCGGCGGCGTAGAAAGCCTCGAGCCCGTGGTCGGAGAGCTTGCAGCCCATCGATGCGAAGAAATCATGCCTCTTCTTCAGGGCCTCGAGGAGGTCGGCGTAGGAGTCGATCTCCATGCCGGCTGCTTCGCCGAGCTTCGCCAGATATTCCTTGTATGCCTTGGGATTCTCGATCGCCATGGCCTTGTCGGGCCTCCAGGCGGGGATGACCTTGACGCCGAAGGGATGCTCGAGGATCTGCTTGTGGTAACGGAGGTCATCGGCCGGGTCGTCCGTCGTGCAGACGGTCTCGACGTTGAACTTCTTTATGAGCTCCTGGCCGCGGTACTCGGGAGTGGCGAGCTTCGCGTTGCACTCCTCGTAGATCTCGCGGGCGGTCTCGGGCTTCAGGACCTTGGTGATGCCGAACACGCGGGCAAGCTCGAGGTGGGTCCAGTGATACAGGGGGTTGCGCATGGTGTAGGGCATGGTTTCGGCCCATTTTTCGAATTTCTCCCATGCGGACTTCCCGCCGGTTATATACTCCTCGGGCACTCCGTTGCCGCGCATCGCGCGCCATTTGTAGTGGTCGCCGCCGAGCCAGAGTTCGGTAATGTCGCGGAACTCATAGTTGTCCGCGATCATCTGGGGGACCAGATGGCAATGGTAGTCGATGATGGGAAGTTTCTCCGCGCCCTCGTGATACAGCTGCCTGGCCGCATCGTTGTTGAGCATGAAATCGTCGTTGATGAATGGCATATCTCTAATGGTTTTTAGTGTTTTCAGTTTTGCAAATTTAACAATGTATCCGCAAAGAATGAAATATTTTTTTCGGTTTCCGTGCTCGTTCACGGAAAATTTGTTACTTTTGTCCCGTAACACTAATTCAAGCATATCATATGGAACGGCTAAACCGCACTACAGCACCTGCAGCAAAGACTTACACAGAAAAGGTCATCCAATTCGGAGAAGGCAATTTCCTCCGCGGATTCGTGGACTGGATCATCTGGAACACAAATAAGAAAACCGACTTCGACGCCTCGGTCGTCGTCGTCCAGCCCATCGACAGGGGCATGGTCGACATGCTCAACGAGCAGGACGGTCTCTACCACGTGAACCTACAGGGCCTGGATGGCGGCAAGCCGGTCGACAGCATAGAGATGGTCGACGTGATCAGCCGCGGCCTCAACCCGTACACCGACTTCGAAGGCTACCTCAGGCTCGCCGAACAGCCTGAGATGCGCTTTGTCATCTCCAACACGACGGAAGCCGGCATCGCCTTCGACCCTGCCTGCAAGTTCACGGACAAGCCCGCATCCAGCTATCCGGGCAAACTCGTCCAGCTCCTGTACCACCGCTACGAGTTCTTCAAGGGCGACAAGTCCAAGGGCTTCATCATCCTGCCCTGCGAGCTTATCTTCCTCAACGGCAAGCATCTGCGCGAATGCATACTCCAGTACATAGAGCACTGGAAGCTCGGCGAGGATTTCAAGAACTGGTTCGAGACCGCCTGCGGAGTCTATTGCACCCTCGTAGACCGCATCACCCCGGGCTATCCGAGGGACACCGTGGCCGAACTTACCGAAAGGGCCGGTATCGACGACCACCTCTGGGTCAAGGCCGAGATCTTCCACCTCTGGGTCATCGAGGCCCCGAAGTCCGTCGCCGACGAGTTCCCCGCCGACAAGGCCGGGCTCAACGTCTTGTTCGTCCCCTCCGAAGCGCCCTACCACGAGCGCAAGGTCACCCTGCTGAACGGCCCGCACACGGTGCTTTCGCCGGTCGGCTACCTCAGCGGCCTGGACACCGTCAGGGAATGCTGTGAGGATGAACTGGTCGGGAAATTCGTCAGGAAAGTCATGTACGAGGAGCTGCTCGAGACCCTGAACCTCCCCAAGGAGGAGCTCAAGGCCTTCGCGGACGACGTCATGGAGCGCTTCAAGAACCCCTTCGTCAAGCACTTCGTCACGAGCATCATGCTCAATTCCTTCCCCAAGTTCAAGACCCGCGACCTGCCCGGCCTGAAGACTTATCTCGAGCGCAAGGGCCGGCTCCCTGAGGGCCTTGTACTCGGCCTCGCGGCCATCTGCACCTACTACAAGGGCGGAAAGAGGGGCGAGACGGAAATAGTGCCCAACGACGACGAAAAGATCATGCAGCTTCTGAAGGACCTCTGGGCCACGGGAGACGTGCGCAAGGTCGCCGAAGGGGTGCTGGCCGCCGACGAACTCATCTGGGGCGAGGATCTCAACAAGATCCCGGGGCTGACGGACATGCTCGCAGCCGACCTCGGGACCATCAGCCGCGACGGCATGCGCGCCGCAGTGGCAAGCCTGTTCTAGGCGCAGGCCCATGAGGCACCTCGTCTGCGTCGCGCTGCTGCTTGCAGGATCGCTGTCCCTCGCCGCCGGGAGCATCGACATAATCCCGGCGCCGAAGGAGGCCGTGCTGCGGAAGGGGGTCTGCATCCTGTCTTCGGAAAAAGAGATCGCATCGATTCCGGCGAGGATACGCAGGCGCATTGCCCCTGAAGGTTATGAAATCGATATCCGGCCCGGGAAGGTCCGCATCGCGGCTGGCGGGCGGGCCGGTATCTTTTATGCCCGGCAGACCCTCAGGCAGATGGCAGCTTCCTACGGAGGAAGGGTCCCCTGTTGCAGGATAAAGGACGCCCCCCGGTTCAGCTGGCGCGGTTTCATGCTCGACGAGGCCAGGCATTTTTTCGGGGTCGAGTATGTCCGGAAGACCCTGGAACAGATGGCATGGTTCAAGCTCAACAAGTTCCACTGGCATCTGACAGACACCCAGGGGTGGAGGATAGAAATCGAAGCATACCCCCGGCTCACGGAAAAAGGAGCCGTCGGCGACAACAGCGACCGGAATGCACCTCCCCGGTATTACACCAAGAGCCAGATCAGGGAGATCGTCGCCTATGCCGCATCCCTCAACATCGAAGTTATCCCGGAAATCGACATGCCCGGGCACGCCACCGCGGCGAACAGGGCATATCCCGAACACAGCGGAGGAAGAGCCGGGAAGTTCCCCGATTTCACTTTCAACGTGGGCAGCGAAGCGACCTACAAGTACCTGGAGACCATACTCCGGGAAGTCGCGGAGCTCTTCCCGTCCGGATACATCCACCTCGGGGCGGATGAAGTCTTCTTCGGGAATGCCTGCTGGATGGACAATCCGGACATCCGGAACCTGATTGAAAAAGAAGGCCTCGATGGCCTGAAAGGAGCCGAAGGCTACTTCGTGAGGCGGATGGCGGCCTTCGTCACCGGACTTGGGAAGAGGCCGGTCTTCTGGGACGACGCGCTCGATGCCGGAGCGGGGCAGGAATCAACGCTGATGTGGTGGAGATATGACAACAAGGATCACCTCCACAGGGCTCTTGCTGACGGTCGCAAGGCGGTCCTCTGCCCGGCACTCCCCTGCTACTTTTCATATGTCCAGGATGAAAGCCACTGCCAGGGCATAAAACGCCACGGCCAGTGGAACAGCCTCGAAGCCGTCTATGCTTTTCCGGACCTGGATGACAGGCAGGGAGACCGGCACACGGAAGAAGCCTGGAACCTTTCCGGAAAGGAAAAGGCGAACATCCTCGGCATCCAGGCCAATCTTTGGACGGAGAGGGTCCAGAATACGGCCAGGGCCGATTTCATGATTTGGCCGCGCCTCTGCGCCCTCGCCGAATCTGCATGGAGCGCCCCTGAAGTCAAGGACTACGGCGACTTTACCGCCAGGATGGAATCGGCCCTCCGGTATCTGGACGGCCGCGGAGTCCGTTATTTCGACTTCCGGACCCCTGGCCGTACGCCCGAACCTCTCCAGCCGGCAAGATACAACAAATAATCCCCTCTGCGAAAAAACGCAAAAATCAATACGCTGCGGTACAAAAAGCGAAATTTTTATTAGCTTTGTATCCGTATGGTACGTATTATACTTTTAATGGACGGCGTGAGCGAGTTCGACCGCAAGCTCCTCCGGGGACTCGTACGCTTCTCGAAGGAGAGCGGGGATTTCCTGTTCTACCGCATGCCCATGGCCCTGACCGCTTCCAGCGAAGAAGGAGGCGGGAAGATGATAAGTGCCTGGGCCAGGAAGTGGAAGGCCGATGCAATCATAGGCCGTTGGAACTTCGCGGACACCAGGGAACTGGAAAAACTCGGCATCCCCATCGTCCTGCAGAACGTCCATAAAAGGAGCGAAAAGTTCTCCAACCTGACCGGAGACTACATCGGGACGGGAGCCATCGCGGCATCGTTCTTCTACAAGCGATGCCACGTCAACTACGCTTACTTCGGCATAAAGGACCTTATCTGGTCGGAGGAGCGCCTGCTCGGCTTCCGTGAGAAAGTGGAGGAATTCGGCGGCAAGGTCCACCAGTTGATGGTAAGCGCCAGCAACGAGCGCGACGAGAAGCACGTTACCGCATGGCTGAAGTCCCTGCCGAAGCCCGTGGCCCTGTTCGCCTGCGACGACAGCCACGCCCTGTTCATCGCGGAAGCGTGCAAAATGGCCGGGATTTCGATTCCGGACGAAATCTCCCTTCTGGGCGTGGATGACGACGAGCTGGTCTGCGAGATTTCCGACCCGCCCATTTCTTCCATCTCGCTCAATGTCGAGCAGGGAGGATATGACGTGGGGCGTGAATTGACGGCACTGCTGGACAGGGGCGGAAAGCATCCATTCAACGTCACCATAGCTCCGGGGCCCGTCATCCAGAGGGCCTCGACCAGGCTGCACAACATCTCCGACCCGTACATCTGCAAGCTTGTCAAATACATAGACGACAACTTCAGCCAGGACATCTCCACGTCCCAGATCCTGGCCCAGATCCCCCTGTCCCGCAGGAGCATCGAGCTGAAATTCAAGAAGGAAATGGGAGGGCTCACCATATACAAGTACCTCATGATGTGCAGGATAGACTACTTCGAGCACCTGCTGTCGATGACGGACCTCCCCCTGAGCGAAATCGCGACGATGTCCGGGATATCGGACTATTCCAACTTCTCCCGCATATTCAAGAAACAGAAAGGGATATCGCCTCTGGAATTCCGCAAGAAACAAAGCATTAGAAAGAAGCTATGAAACGCATGATCCTGCTGCTGGCCGCGATAAGCGCGGCGCTAAGCTCCCAGGCAAGGAGCCTCGACATCATCCCCGCACCGCAGAAAGTCGTTTTCCACAAGGGGGAATGCGACATCGACGCGCTCGGGGACCTGGCTACGATCCCCGCAAGCATATCGAAGCAGATTGCACCCGAAGGATATGAGATCGTGATTTCCCAGCGCGGCATAACAATCCGCGGAGGCGACGACGCCGGAGTATTCTACGCACGCCAGACCCTCGGGCAGATGCGCGACTCCTATGGCAGCAAGCTCCCCTGCTGCCGCATCAAGGACGCTCCCCGATACCCGTGGCGCGGCTTCATGCTCGACGAGTCCCGGCACTTCCACGGTGCGGAATACGTGAAGAAAACGCTCGAGCAGATGGCCAGGTTCAAGCTCAACAAGTTCCACTGGCATCTGACCGACAGCCAGGGATGGCGCATACAGATTGACGCCTACCCGGCCCTGACGGAAGTTGGAGGCATAGGCAACAATTCGGACAGGAATGCCGAATGCCGCTATTACACCAAGGACCAGATACGCGACATCGTCAGCTACGCCGCGTCCCTCAATATCGAGATCATCCCCGAAATAGACATGCCCGGCCATGCCACCGCAGCAAACAGGGCCTACCCCGAACATAGCGGCGGAGCCGGCGAGCGCTATCCCCACTTCACCTTCAATGTCGGACGCGAGGAGACCTACGCCTTCCTCGAGACGGTCCTTCGCGAAGTTGCCGGGCTCTTCCCTTCAAAATATCTGCATCTCGGGGCCGATGAGGTGTTCTTCGGCAACTCCTGCTGGAATGACAATCCGGACATCCAGGCCCTCATAAAAAGGGAAGGTCTGGACGGCCTGAAAGGCGCTGAAGGATACTTCGTGCGCCGCATGGCCGCCTTCGTCCTCGGCTTGGGCAAGACCCCCGTCCTCTGGGACGACGCGCTGGACGTCGGAATAGGGAACGACTGCGTCATCATGTGGTGGAGGCACGACAACCAGGAGCACCTGCACAAGGCCCTCTCCGAAGGTTATGCTACGATTCTCTGCCCGAGACTTCCCTGCTACTTCGATTACGTGCAGGCGGAGCACCACACCCAGGGACCCATGCGCGCCGGGCATTGGAACCCGACATGCAACGTCTACATGTTCCCTGAAAACTCCGACAGGGAAGGGGATTCACACACGAAAACCGCGTGGAACCTGACGGACAAGGAAAAGGCCAACATCCTCGGCCTGCAGGCCAACCTCTGGACAGAAAGGGTGCAGAACAGGCCCAGGGCGGATTTCATGACATGGCCGCGCCTCTGCGCCCTCGCCGAGGCGGCCTGGAGCCGGCCCGAGGTCAAGGATTACACCGATTTCACCGTCCGGATGGATGCGGCATTCAGATATCTGAAAAAACGAGGGGTCTATTACTTCGACTTCCGCAAACCGGAGCGCACCCCCGAGCCCATCCAGCCCGCAAGATACAACAAGAAATAATCCCGGCCCCCTATTCCTTGACTACAAGGATGGAGAGCTCATAGAGCAGGTACAGCGGCAGGAAGACTACGCTGAGGGTGAAGGGGTCGCCGGAAGGGGTTATGATCGCGGCGAGTATCACGAGGACTACCACCGCGTACTTCCTGTACTGTTTCAGGAATGCCTTCTTCAACACGCCCAGGAGGGAAAGGATCCACGCCAGTATCGGTATCTCGAAGACCGCACCCATTATGAAGATGATGGTGAGGAAGGTCGAGATATACGAGTTGAGGGATATCTGGTTGCTGATTTCAGACGCGACCTGATACTGGGTCAGGAAGCGGAACGTAAGGGGGAAGACAAGGCAGTAACCGACGGCGCAGCCCAGGTAGAACAGGCCGGTGCCGAAGATGAAGGCGCCTCCGACTCCCTTCTTCTCATTGGGGAAGAGGGCAGGCTTGATGAAGCGCCATATCTCGAAGATGAGATAAGGGAAGATCAGCACCAGGGAGAACCAGAACGCCGTGCTGATATGGGTCAGGAACTGGCTGGCGACGTTGATGTTGATTATGTCCACATGGAACTCGCTGGCCATGTCCGGCATGATGAGGCTGGAATGGCCTTTCCCGCTGCTGAGGAACGAAAACGCCTTATACACGAAAAAATCGCCCTTGGTCGGACCAAGGACAAAGTTGTCGAATATGTGCGGGATTGCGATGAATACCCCGACGAGGACGACGGCGAGGACTCCGACAACTCGGAAAAGGGACCCGCGGAGAACTTCCAGATGGTCCCAAAAGGTCATCTCAGCGCTTTCGTCCTGAGATATCCTCTCCTCCATTACTTCTTGTCCTTCGGTTCGCTGTCGATCTTGTTGATGTCGTTCTCGATGTCATTGACGCCCTCCTTGAAGGAACGGACGCCCTTTCCGATACCGCGCATGAGTTCGGGAATCTTGCGGCCACCGAAGAGAAGAAGTATGACAAGGGCGATGATGATTATTTCACCGGCGCCGAGATTCTGAAGGAAAAGCAGCTGTTTCATATCAGTTTGAATAAAATGTCAACTTGCAAATATAATCAATAATTTTCTTCGTTGAAACGGGTCAGGATGTCCATGTGCATATAATTGTCGCGCCTGGCCGGTTCCTTGTGCATGAGAAGGAAATCCGTGAGGGTGGAAACTGCCAGCCGGGACAGGTTCTCCGTGTGCTGGGCGATAAGGATATCCACGAGGCCTGCCTTCAGCATGTCCATGTTCTTCTCGAGGTCGTCGAAACCGATCACGCGCCTGCCCGCAAGCGGATGCGAGACAAGGTAGCGCGCCAGCAGATGGACCCTCGAGTTGAACATCACGACGAACCTGATCCCCGGGTGCTCCGAGAAGAAACGCTCCAGGGTCTCGTCCACCGACTTCGGGTCGGACGGGTTCAGGAACACGTTGTGCATGCGGCAGGAGGGGAATTTCGAGCTGATATAGTCGATGAATCCGGCCCTGCGGCTGACGGTAGGGTCGGACTGCCGCGTGCGGTCGCGGGTGATGCGGGCTATCGCAATCTCATCCACTTCCCCGGCGCCGCAACGCTCCGTCAGCAGGCATGCGCACAGGTGGCCGCTCTTGTACATCGGCATCCCGAAATATGCGAAATGGTTGTCGTCTTCGAGCTTCGAATCCACATAGACGTACGGGATACCGGAAGCGTGCAGGCGGGAGACGAAATCGCTGGTCTCCTCAAGGAACAGCGGGGCCAGGACCACTCCGGACGGGTGCGAATCCAGAAGGGCCGCGCAGGCGGCGGTAAAGGACGCCGGATCATACTGGTCATACAGGAAGGCTTCCGTCCTCACGCCCAGGTTCGCGACTTCTTCGCCGCCGTGGATGAATCCGTCATGGATCTTTTCCCAATACTCCCCGGTCTCGAAGCGGGGAAGCAGCAGGGCTATGACCCTGTCCCTGCGGGAGGCCAGCAGCGAGGCGTAGAGATTGGGCTCATAGCCCAGCTCCTCGACTGCCTTGCGCACCTTTTCCGCGCTGGCGGCCGCGACCTCGCCCCTGTTGTGCAGGACCCTGTCCACGGTTCCCTTGGACACTCCGGCACGGCGCGCCACGTCGATGATCGTTATCTTGGGAGTCTTTTCCATATCCAAACAAAGATATAGCTTTTTTCGGGAACGGGCACGTTGTTATTGCTAAAAAATGCTTATTTTTGTAATCTAACTAAAAGAAAAGCAAATGCCCAAAGTAATCACCTTCGGAGAAATAATGCTCCGGCTCTCCACTCCGGGATACCTCAGGTTCTCACAATCGAAACAATTTGACGCCACTTTCGGCGGAGGCGAAGCCAACGTCGCCGTCTCCCTTGCCAACTACGGCATCGACACGGAATTCGTCACCCGCTTCCCCGACAACGACATAGCAAAAAGCTGCATCCGTGACCTTCGCGCCTACGGTGTCGGCACAAAGCACTGCATCTTCGGAGGCGACAGGCTCGGGATATACTTCCTCGAGACCGGCGCCGTCGCACGCCCCAGCAAGGTGGTCTATGACCGCGCCCATTCCTCCATCTCCACGATCGAGACCGGAATGATCGACTGGGACAAGGTCTTCGAAGGCGCCGACTGGTTCCACTGGACCGGCATCACTCCCGCCCTCAGCCAGGGCGCCGCGGACGTGTGCCTCGAGGCCATCAAGGCCGCGAACCGTCTCGGAGTGACCGTCAGCTGCGACCTCAACTACCGCAAGAATCTCTGGAAATACGGCAAGAAGGCAGGCGAGATCATGCCCGCCCTCGTGGAAGGCTGCGATGTCATCCTCGGCAACGAGGAGGACGCCGAGAAGGTCTTCGGGATCAAGCCCGAAGGCTTCGACGTGACCTCCACCGGCGGAGCTATCGACCAGAAGCGCTTCCAGAGCGTCGGCGAGCAGCTCATGAAGAAATTCCCCCGCGCAAAGAAGGTCATCATCACCCTGCGTGGCTCGATCAACGCCAACCACAACACCTGGGGCGGCGTCCTCTGGGACGGCAAGACCCTCTACCAGTCCCCCCGCTACGACATCACCCATATCGTGGACCGCGTCGGCGGCGGCGACTCCTTCATGGGCGGCCTGATCTACGGGCTGCTGACCTATGCTCCCGACGACCAGAAGGCCCTCAACTTCGCGGTGGCGGCTTCGTGCCTGAAGCACACCATCTTCGGCGACTACAACCAGGTCACCGTCGCCGAGGTCGAAAACCTCATGAAGGGCGACGGCAGCGGAAGGGTTTCACGGTAAATCAGAAGATTATGGCAAAATACAGCAAACTGGAGGTTCTCTCCACAATGAAGGAGACCGGCATAGTGCCCGTCTTCTACCACGGCGACCTTGAAACGGCCAAGAACGTAGTACGCGCCTGCTACGAAGGCGGGATCCGCGCGTTCGAATTCGCCAACAGGGGCGACTTCGCGCAGGAAGTGTTCGGCGAACTCGTCAAATTCGCCAACAAGGAGCTCCCCGGCATGATCATGGGCATCGGCAGCGTGGTCGATCCCGGCACCGCAGCCCTCTATATCCAGCTCGGCGCCAACTTCGTAGTGGGTCCCCTTTTCAACCCCGCGATAGCTCCCATCTGCAACCGCAGGCTCATACCCTACTGCCCCGGCTGCGGCAGCGTGACCGAGGTCGGAATCGCGCAGGAAGCCGGTTGCGACGTCTGCAAGGTCTTCCCCGGCGACGTGCTCGGACCGAAGTTCGTCAAGGGCCTGAAGGCCCCCATGCCCTGGAGCCAGTTGATGGTCACGGGCGGCGTCAAGCCCGAAAAGGAGAATCTCGAAGGCTGGTTCAAGGCCGGAGTGACCTGCGTCGGAATGGGCAGCAACCTCTTCCCGAAGGACGCCATCGCCGCCGGCGACTGGGCCCGCATCTCCGCCCTTTGCAAGGAGGCCCTCGATATCGTAAAGGAAATACGTTAATCAAATAGCTTATGTCAACACAAAAGAAACTGATGACCAACTGGCGCTGGTGGCTGTGCTCGCTGCTCTTCGTGGCG
>JAEEGL010802256.1_pt1 | contig 18023 bp, 16 predicted proteins | sample 9134231 | NCBI WGS metagenome assembly JAEEGL01 (sample SAMN16246548, study PRJNA631951) | gut metagenome | biome: gut microbiome; feature: rumen; material: fiber-attached | host: Bos | place: Iran: Karaj | collected 2018-10 | reverse complement strand
CAAGATGAACGATGCCGAAGTCCTCGACTGCATCCGTGAGAACAAAGCCCAGTATGCAGCCACTGAAGCCGACCGCCTCGACCTCATCCACGACCTCTGCGCCATCATCGAAGCCGACGAGAAAACCACGGTGATGGAGGAACAGATGGTCAGGGAGATGCGTAGGGTGTTGGAGTAGGAAGTTGGCAATTGCTCAGTTGTTCAGTTGGGAGTTTGGAACTGTCAATTATCTTGTTGATAATTCTGTTGATAAAAAATCAGCATATTTTTGATATTCTTTTTGTGGAACTTTCGTATTTTTGCGCAACCAAAAACCGAAAGCACCATGACATAGAACCAATTTAACCTAAAACAGAGTTTCCTAAGACCTTTTCGGCGAAGAAACGGACTTTTTGTCGTTTGCAACGATGCAATGCATCATGTTACGGATCAATTGTCTGTTGATAGCGACTGAAGAGGGCTAAGAAATAGACATTTTGTCGTATGCAACGACCTTTTATCCCCATTTATGGGATTTGAGGAAATTGGCAACGATGATTTGTCGAACGCGGCGGCGTATTCCGCCAATAACAACCAAAACCAAAATAAAATGTTTTGTTCACATTTGATTGTGGGACTGAACACGAATCAGTTCCACGCCGGTCTCAACGAGATCGACAGTCACTTCGAAGGCAAACGTTCGGATGGATATCTGGACGAGCTTCTTCAGGAAGTGGGAAATGCTAATCAGGCGCTGTTCGAGGCGATGCACGTTGCTTCGGTGAAGCACCATGTGCAACAGGAGGCAAGGCTGCTCAAAGAGTGGATTGTGTCTGCTGTCCGCTGCATTGAATCGTACCGTTGCGCGCCCGATGCCGAGGTGAAGGCCAGCGCTGAGGTGCTCAAGGCCTTGTTCAGGTCGTTTGGCAAGCCTCTCACCCGTATGAGTGTCAACACGCTGTTGGGTGCGACTGAAGTCTTGCTTCGCGAACTTGGCAAGCCCGAGATGCAGGCCCATGTGGGCAAGCTCCCCGAACTGTCGGAGCGCATCAAGGGCATCCAAGAGGCTTTGGACGCATTGGCGGCCAAGCAGCTTGAGGTGGACCAGGCCAACAGCCGTATGGTGAAGCCTGAGCCTCTCATCAGCTTGAAGCGCGAGGCAGCGGCCAAGCTTGAGGTGTTGGTGGATTACCTGAGGGTCATGTCGACCAAGGATGTCCAGACTTACGGCGAGGATTACGCCGTGGTGACTGAGATCATCAGTCGACACAACGCCACTTATAGGGGTGGTGCGCCCAAGACCTCCTCGGCGCAGGCTGAAACTCCTGACTCTCAAGAGTCACAGACTGTCTGAAACGGTCCCGTTTCACGAAACGGAAGCATGGATTGAAAATGAAGTGATTCCGCTGATTTCCCCATGAGCTTTTGGGCTTGTGGGGAGATTTTTTTTGAGAACTTGTATGTGATAATTCTTTTGTGCTTGTCCCTAAAGCTCTTTATATAAGTTTTCCCTTATCTTTGAAGAAGAGTTATGACTAAAAGGGTGAGTGATTTAATAGAAAAAAGTCAACGATAAAACTTTTGCTCAGAAATAATATTTTTCATATTTTTGCATTCATAATAAATGATGTAGGAAGTTCAAGTATTTCATCAAAAGCGAATTGGCTACTGTAAATCTATGATATTGACCGTCAAAGATATAAAGAAATCATACGGAGAACATGAGGTTCTTCGTGATGTTTCTTTTACTGTTTCTGCTGGTTCAGTTTCTGTGCTGATGGGTACGAATGGTTCAGGAAAGACAACGCTGTTCAATATCATTTCTGGGTTTATCAAACAAGATAATGGCAGCATTTTACTTGATGAGGACTCAATAGATAGGCTCAAGCCCTATCAACGCAAAAGAAAAGGTATCGGGAGGACTTTTCAAGATATGCGTCTAATAGGAGGTCTTTCGGTAAAAGAGAATGTCATGCTGGCATTTCCAGAACAAGAAGGAGAAAAGTGGTGGAATACGATTCTCCCCGTCAAGAGGGTGAAGGAAGAGCAGAGGAAGAACCAACAGAAATCTGAAATAATTCTTAGACAGTGTTTTATCGATGATGTGGCAGATTCCAAAGCAGGAGAGATTTCGTACGGGCAGCAGAAGTTGCTGAATTTGGCCTGTTGTATGGCCTGCAAGACACCGATATTGCTTTTGGACGAGCCTGTGGCGGGTGTGAATCCCGTATTTCGTGAAAAGCTATCAAAGGTGATAGCTGAATTGAAAGCGGAGGGGGAATGCCTCCTAATTATCGAGCACAACAGCGATTTCATCGAAGCTGTGGCCGATGAGATTCTTTTCTTGCACGACGGAGCCTTGAAGCATTATGGAAGCTATAGCGATTTCAAGAAAGATAAAGAAGTTTTGGAGGCGTATTTATGAGTATGTTGGATGTGAGGCATATCGATTCGGGCTATGGCAACAAGCAGGTGCTTTTCGACGTCTCTTTGGACGTTGAGGAAGGCGAAGTTGTGCTTCTGATAGGTTCCAACGGATCTGGCAAAAGCACTCTGCTAAAAGTCGTTTATGGCTTGACGTCAGTTTGGTCTGGTTCGGTCGTATATGACGGGTCGACTCTTCAAAGCAAAGAAAAAGCATCGCCTACGCATAAGTTGATTAAGAGAGGCATTCAATATGTACCACAGAAGAATGAGCTATTCGATGATGCCTCTGTAAAGGAAAACCTGCAATACTCACTTTTGCATCTGAACAACAGAAAAGAAGCTGGAAAGAGGGTGGATGAGGTGCTTGAAGCCATCCCGACCCTTAAATCATTGCTTACGCAACGGGTAGCGAAACTCAGTGGTGGCGAGAGAAAGATTCTGGCGTTGGGTATGGTGATGGCCAATCGCCCCAAGCTGTTATTATATGACGAGCCATTGGCTGGTCTCAGCGAGGACAACATTCCAATAGTGCTTGATTTGTTAGGCAAGCTGCGCAAGGTGGGCACCACGATGCTGATTGTTGAACACCATGTTATGGAAATGATGGCGTTTGCCGACAAAACCTATGGAATACGACTTGGCAAATTGTCGGTAGAGCCGTTGAAAACTATGGAAAAAATACAGGAAATTATGTTATAAACCATTAAAATAAACCAATAATGAAAAGAAAAAGTTTGATTATCATTGCAATCGCACTTGTATTGTGTGTCGTGGGATTGCTTGTATGGAAGGGAATGGCGAAAGGCAAGGAAACGGATACAATTAAGATTGGGGCAATATTGCCATTAACTGGGGATTTGTCTAGTTACGCAACGCAGTTGAAAAAAGGAATGGATCTTGCAACTGAATTAAATAATCATAATTCAGAAAGAAAGATTGAAATACTGTATGAAGATGACAGAGGGGAAGCTAAAGACGCAGTTTCTGCATACAGAAAATTGGTTGATGTCAACAAGGTGCAACTTGTAATAGGAGGTATGTTCTCATCTTCTACCTTGGCGATTGCACCGGCCGCTGAGAAAGACGGCATAGTTCTGTTGTCCCCCACAGCATCTGCTATAGAAATTACGGATGCTGGTGATTATATATTCCGCATTTATCCTTCGGATGTATATGACGGTATTTTTTTGGCAAACTACGCATTTGACAACCTTGGCGCGCAAAACATTGCCATTTTATATGAGCAAGTGGCTTCCGTTTCATCTATATCTAATAAATTCAAAGAAATCTTTACTTCAAAAGGAGGAACGATTGTTTATGAGAGCGGCTATTCTTCTGACATATCAGACTTCACGTCCCTACTTATGAAAGTGAAGCGATTAAAGCCCGATTTGGTTTTTATTCCCGGAAACATCATTCCTGTTGCAAACTTGCTTAACCAAGCCCAAAACATGGGTGTTGATTCCAAATTTTTGACAATTTCAACGGCATACGACCCCAAAATCATCGAACTCGCCCAATCAGCTGCGGAAGGTTTGCTCTTTTCTGCTCCAATGTTTGACCCCGATGGGTCATCCCCGGAAATGCAGGCCTTTTCTCAGCAATATAAAAAGAAATATGGTGAAGAGCCTGATATTTTAGGCGGATATGGATATGACGTGGTCAACATCGCATTACAAGCTATGTCGTACGGAGTTGTCGCAGACAGTATCAAAGAAACGTTATATGGCATTTCTGATTTTCCGGGAGTGACAGGCAATACTACTTTTGATGAAAACGGAGACGTTGTTAAAGACTTGAAGATGATGACAATAAAAAACGGCAAGTTTGTCTCATACTAAAAGTTGATGATTATGGATAGAAAGAATTATATTCAATATCTTAACGAAACCTCATTTATGGTTATGCCAATTATTATGGCATCTTTAGAGAATACTGTGGGAAAAACACCTGAATTGGAAGAGATTCTTTCTTTGTTAATAAAGCAACGGGTGGCAAAACCGTTATTAAAACCGGCTTTGTTCCGATTATCATATGAAGTTTGTGGAGGAAAAGAATTTGAAAAGTTCATCCCTTTTGCAGCCGCATGCGAAATGCTCAACATCTCCTCATATCAAGCAAATTCATCTTTTGACAACAAATTAGGAGTTTTATCCAAAAAAGATAAGGATAGTCAAGTGATTGCTGCTATGATTACAAGAGAACTGGCTGTTCGGTTGCTATATAAATTACAAGATAACTATGTAGATTTGAAAACAATTGCAAGTCTTTCCAATTGCTTGTCAACCAGCAATCTCTACATTTATAAAGCACAACATTATGATTTAAATCTCCTATCTTTTTATAATCAACAAATGGTTGATAGATATGTGTCAGACAGAGAATTGTTCTTTCGAGACTACCACACAAGATGTTACTATGGTAGTGGAATCTTTTCTGGTCAAGTGGCTTTGGCTGGAGCAATAGCGGCTAATGCAGACGATGCTCATAAGGATGCATTAAAGGAGTTTGGTGAGATTTATGGAACCGCATTGCATAAAATCAATGATTTAGGGGATTTCCTTCCTGGGGAAGAACGAAACGGAAGGCTATACCAAGACTTTTTCTGCGATATCAGAAATGGAAGATTGACGTTGCCTGTGTATGAGTTATACACGCGACACAAGGATATTTATTCAGAGATAATGAGTTTCTTAAAAGAGGAGAAGCCGGATTATGATACTATCCACAGTCTTTTTATTAGTCTTAATATTGTAGACGATGTTAAAGAAATGGCAAAAAAGGCTTATGTTGCTGCAAAGAATATCGTAAAAGACATTCCCTTTTCCGAACAAAAGGGTGGATTGTTCTCATTGTTATCAGTTTTGAAGTCTAATAAATATTATCATAGAGCATTGCATTAAAAACAGGAAATAGTTATTAATCACTAAATTATTTGGTTATGGAATTGTTTACAAAGATTTTTGGAGAATTACGTTGGGTTTTATATTTTTTGCCCATCTTAGTTCTAATAATTCGTTTCTATATGATTAAGAAGAACTCTGTTTCTAAATTACTAGCAGGTTTTCCATTCACATTACTTATTATTTGTTTTTTGATAGATCTTATTGACACGCCTGATCAAGAAACTGTTTTATTAGCATTTTATATGGTTGCTTTGGGACTAATAGAACACCTTATCGATGAAAACAAAAAAACGTTTTCTCGAACAACATTTTACGAACAATATTCCAAGATAGAAAAAGAATGGGAAAGTTTCGGCGAGAAGACACCTAATGTTGAGGAAAAGAAATATTTTATAATGCAAAGTCTTGAGGCGATTGAAAATTGTATCACGGCTCCAGAGGTGAAAGAAAATAGTATATGCAAGAGGAAACCTGAGATAGAAGAATTTGTTACGCAATCAGGAGGTATGAACGCAAATTATTTTTGGATGTGTTGTAACAAAGATCAGTTTTATAAAAACGTATTGGTTTCATTATATAGTAACCTGTTTTTACAATTAAATGAAACCATTTTAAAACCTATTCAATTAGATGCAGCTGGGACTGCTGTGAAAAACTGCTATGTTCCTGAATTTGTGTCAACAGAACTAACTAGGACGTTACTGTCGAATCCTGACATTCAATTTCAATATAACACAAGTGTGTCAAGTATAGCTGATTATGCTAAGGATAATTGTGCTAGAAGTATTGATAGAAATCCGAATTCTACAGTTCAATTAAAAAGAATAATAATATATGACAATGATACAATTGACCCAAAAGATTTGAATATTGTTTGTAAATGGCATAAAGATAATGAAGTAGATTTGGAGTTTATTAAAAATTCTGAAGCAGAAAGGATATTTCGTTCTTGTAATTATCAAGGTGAGATGGATTTTTCTGTTATTGGTATGGGTACAAGTTGTGTTTTGCTCGAAGCTCTGAAAAAGAGTAAAGAAACTTTTGCGGGATTTGATCATGATATGTACGAATTAAATTTTCGAGTTGATAGTAACAGCGAAGCAAAAAGAATGTTCAATACACTTTGGCAACAAGCACATAAATACGATTACGATGTAAATAGTAATAATTTCTATATAAAATAGTATAAATGCAAATTGCCATTTCAATAGTATATTTTACGCTCATATATTTAATTATAGCCAAAAGCTATCAATTAACCTATTTGTCATCAGGATTCTTCCAATTGACACACGCAGTCGTTATTGCGATAGGAGCATACTTTGTGTATTGGTTTCATATTCAACTAGATTTGAACTTGTTGTTATCAGTGTTATTTTCTGTTGCACTTTCATCACTAATAGGTTGGGGCACAGATTATTTCGTGTATCGTCTCCTAAGAAGGCGTATGAAAGGGAATATGGAGCAAATGATAGCTTCTTTGGGTCTTTTCGTGATCCTTCAGAATGCTATTTCAACGATATGGGGTGACAGGGTGTTGAGTTTTCGAAGTTGGTCAGTAAATCAAACAATTGGTTTTGGGAATGCCAATATTTCATTGGTGCAACTTATTACTGTCATTGTATGTTTTTTTCTTTTGTTATTCTTGTGGTGGTTTTCCGAAAAAACACGAAAAGGAAAAACTATTATTATGGTTTCCAATAATCCTACTACAAGCGAAATATTGGGGGTTAAAAAAGATGATGCAATTGGTTGGAGTTATTTTGTGGGAAGTTTGTGTGCCGCATTTGCAGGAATTCTAATAGCAGCAAACTACAACATTATTCCCAAAATGGGCTTCAATTGGCTATTTCCTGCAATTGTGGCCATGATTATCGGAGGCACGGGAAGGATGCGTTATCTTGTGCTTGGCGCTTTACTACTAGCCACCGCACAGCATTTAGCGGCATACTTCTTGGATAGCAAGTGGATGAATGCAACAGCATATATTATCCTCATCATTTTCCTTTGTTTCCGTCCCTATGGCTTCAGCGGACGCAAACTCAAAAAGACGGAGGTGTAGTATGGAGTATCTGTTGCATTTGCTTATCATGATTTGCATCTACAGTATACTGGCGCAGTCGCTGAGCCTTGTTGCCGGGTATAGCGGTCAGATTTCGTTGGCGCATGCTGGATTCTATGGTATTGGAGCCTATACTACGGCATTGTTAACAGTTAGTTTTGGGATGCCGCCGCTACTCAATCTGCTACTTGCCATGTTATTGTCTGGCATACTAGCGTTTGTTGTAGCCAAAGTGGCTGTCAAGACCATCGATGACTACTATGTCATCATTACTTTGGGGATACAGGTGGTGATATACTCCGTCATGAACAACTGGCAAAGTGTCACCAATGGGCCGTTGGGCATCGCCGGCATTCCTCCGTTTTCCATCTTCGGTATAGCTTTGGAGAGCAAATGGGGTTTTCTGTTGTTGTCCGCCATTCTAGCAGCAATAGTTTGGTTTATACTTCATAATATTATGACATCGGCCTTCGGGAGGATGCTTCGAGCGCTAAGCGAGGACGAAGTTTATACGGTCTGCTTGGGCAAGAATGTTGGTCAGGCAAAAGTAGTCTCCTTTGTCATTAGCGGCATGTTGGCATCAATTGCGGGTGTCCTATATGCTTATTATATTTCCTACATTGACCCGACAAGCTTCACATTAGACGAATCAATATTCATTTTGAGTATTGTAATTATTGGCGGTATGCGTAATTTGAAGGGCGTGTTTCTTGCGGCTGTTTTTCTCGTGTTGCTGCCTGAGGCGTTAAGGTTCGTTGGAATGCCTTCATCCGTTGCAGCTAATATGCGACAGATTATTTATGGAATTGCCCTCATCATTGTTGTGAGCCGAAAAAAGAAAGAACTTGGTTTTGTCTTGAAAGATAAAGGCAATATTGAGGATAAAAGAGTTAGGTGATTTACGTCAATTCAGATGTCAAAATATAATAAGCACAAGAAAAAGCATTTCAGTAGTGTGAATGCCCTCCTCAAAGCCGACCGCGAGAAGGAAATCAAGCAATATGGCAAGCAGGTCAGCATGCGCCCGTCGAAAGTGCATAAGTCAAAGAAAGACTATGACCGAAAGAAAAACAAAGTGGATAAGCGTGAATTGGAATAGTTTTTTTCCGTAGCTTTGCAGTCAAATTATCGTAAAACAAAAATACTTCCAATATGACTGTCAACGAATTAGAAAGAATCGCCTCGCAGGTGCGCCGCGACATCATCCGCATGGTGCATGGCTGCCAGTCGGGGCATCCGGGCGGTTCGCTGGGCGCGACCGACGTTGTCACGGCCCTGTATTTCGACCAAATGCAAATCGACCCCGCCAACTTCCGCATGGACGGCAATGGCGAGGACATGTTCTTCCTCTCCAATGGCCACACCAGCCCGATGTTTTACAGCATCTTGGCGCGCCGTGGCTATTTCCCTGTCAGCGAGCTGGCTACTTTCCGCCGTCTTGGCACACGTTTGCAAGGTCATCCCACCACGGCTGAAGGTCTGCCTGGTGTCCGCATCGCCTCAGGCTCGTTGGGACAGGGACTTTCGGTGGCTGTTGGCGCAGCTCAGGCCAAGAAACTGAATGGTGACCAACATATCGTATACGTCCTCATGGGTGACGGCGAGCAGGAGGAAGGCCAGATCTGGGAAGCCGCCATGTATGCGCCTGCCAAAGGTGTCGACAACCTCATCGCCATCATCGACTACAACAAGAAACAAATCGACGGTCCCACCGATGAGGTGCTTAGTCTCGGCGACCTTCGTGCCAAATACGAGGCCTTCGGTTGGTATGTCCTTGAGGTGAGCGGAAACAACATGCAGGCCGTCGTGAATATCTTGAAGCTCGCTCGCGAGAACACCCACCAAGGCAGGCCGCAGCTCATCCTCGCACACACCGAGATGGGCTTTGGCGTCGACTTTATGATGGGCACGCACAAATGGCATGGCACTGCACCCAACGACGAGCAGGCCGCTAACGCACTCTCACAATTAACCGAAACTTTAGGAGATTATTAAAGACTATGGCTGATGACAATGGCCTATGGCAGCTTTAACGAAAAGATGAAATCAATCCTTGATATTAAGCTGCCATAGTCATAGGCCATAAGCCATCAGCCGATAAAATCTTTAAATCTTGAATTTTGAATTTTAAATCACAGAATACTATGGATTTCACGATACAAAACAACAAAGATACAAGATCGGGTTTCGGTGAAGGCCTGCTCGAGGCGGGTCGCCGCAATCCTAAGGTGGTGGCTTTCTGCGCCGACCTTACACCCTCGCTCAAGATGGGCGACTTCGCCAAGGAGTTTCCCAACCGTTTCTTCCAGACGGGCATCGCCGAGGCTAACATGATTAACATGGCGGCAGGCATGGCCTTGAGTGGCTTTGTGCCGTTCACGGGCACTTTCGCGGCTTTTGCTACAGGTCGCGTGTACGACCAGATACGCCAGAGCGTGGCCTATTCCAACAAGAACGTGAAGATTGCCGCTTCTCATGCTGGCGTCACCCTGGGCGAGGACGGTGCCACTCACCAAATCCTTGAGGACATCGGCATGATGAAGATGTTGCCCAACATGACCGTCATCGTGCCATGCGACTTCAACCAGACCAAAAACGCTACCATCGCCGCTGCAGAATACGATGGCCCAGTTTACTTGCGTTTTGGTCGCCCGAAAGTGCCGAACTTCACTCCCGTGGATGAAAAATTCGTCATCGGCAAGGCGCAGTTGCTGCAAGAGGGCACCGATGTGACCATCTTTGCCTGTGGTCATCTCGTCTGGAAAGCCGTTTTGGCTTTGCCCATCTTGAAACTGATGGGAATCAACGCAGAACTAATCAACATCCACACTATCAAGCCTCTGGATGTGGAAGCCGTGCTGAATTCGGTGCGCAAGACCCGCTGTGTGGTCACCGCTGAGGAACATCAGCGTAACGGTGGCCTGGGTGACAGCATTGCACAAGTGCTGGCTTTAAATTTGCCTTGCCCGATGGAGATGGTGGCCGTCAACGACGAGTTCGGACAAAGCGGCACGCCCGACGAGCTGATGAAAGCCTATCATCTCGACACGCCCGACATCGTGGAGGCGGTGAAAAAAGTTGTTGGGAGGAAGCAATAAAATCTTGAAATCATAATTAATGTTTATATGAAAAGACTAACTATCCTATCCCTAATCGCCCTCGTCATGTTGGGCATGTTGACCGCTTGTGGCAACAAGAAAGAAGAACCTCAAGAACCCGCTAAAGCCATGAATGTTATCTATATGATTGGTGACGGCATGGCCTTGCCGCAAGTGTATGCGGCCATGTTGGCCACAGGCGAGGAGATGACTTTTTCTCAATTCCCCTATATTGGTGTGGTCGACACCCATTCGGCCAGCAACGACATCACCGACTCGGCTGCGGGTGGTACGGCTCTTGCCAGCGACCACAAAACCAAAAATGCTATGGTAGGTATGAATCCTGATACCATCCCGGTGATGACGGTGCTTGAGGCCCTAAAGGGACAAGGCAAAGAGACAGGCATCGTGGTTTCGTGCTATGTCACCCATGCCACGCCTGCCACCTTCTATGCCAAAGTGCCGCATCGTCGTCAATATGAGGATATCGCCATGCAAATGGCTGAATCCGATAATATTAACCTGATTATCGGTGGCGGTATGAAGCACTTCAACCACCGCAAGGATAGCATCAACCTGGTCGAGCGCATGGAGAACGAACTGGGTTGGAAGGTCTATGACACTCTTGCCGACATCGACGTGACCTGCAAGAAATACGCGGTCATGGCCAACAAAGACCACATGCCGAAGGCTGCCGATCGTGGCGACTTCTTGCCCCGTGCCGTGAAGACTGCTTTGCAGACCCTTGACGATGCTGAAAATGGTTTCTTCCTCATGGTGGAAGGCTCGCAAATTGACTTCGCCTGCCATGCCGCCGACTCCGCTTGGATGTTGGATGAGATGATAGACTTCGACTATGCCGTCAAGGTGGCTCTTGACTATGCCAAGGAGAAGGGCAACACGCTTGTCGTAGTTACCGCTGACCACGAGACGGGCGGTCTGACCATGATCGACAAATTGGGAAAATACACCAATGTAAGTTTGAATTATTCGACAGGGAGCCACACTTGTCTGCCTGTGTTGGTATATGCTTACGGACCTGGTGCAGAGCGTTTTACTGGCTGGATGCAGAACAGAGACCTCAAGGGTAAGATCCTGAATGCCTGTGGCTATGAAAACATCGGAGACAGTATCCCTGAATATTACGGTCCCAAAATCAAGGCCATCAAAGTCAATCTGGATAGTAAGCCTGAATAGTAGAGGAAAAAATAATTATAAACAAAGTGAAAAATGAATGGCTATCAGCTCTCAGCCGTCAGCTTTCAGCAATAGTGTTGCTAAGCTGATAGCTTACGGCTGATAGCTTAAAGCTGAAAAAATGAAACTGTCTGTCGTCATTGTCAACTACAACGTCGAGTATTTCCTCGAGCAATGCCTGCATTCGGTGCGTCGCGCCATGCAGGGCATCGAGGGTGAGGTGTTTGTCGTCGACAACAACTCGGTCGATGGCTCGTTGAAGATGCTGGCACAGAAATTCCCCGAGGTGAAAGTCATCGCCAACAAGGAGAATGTCGGCTTTGCCAAGGCCAATAACCAAGCTATTCGTATCTCGACGGGCGAGTATGTCCTCCTCCTCAATCCCGACACGGTGGTGGAGGACGACACCTTCTCGAAGTGCATCGCTTTCATGGATAGCCATCCCGATGCGGGGGGGCTCGGCGTGAAGATGGTGGACGGCAAGGGACAGTTTCTGCCTGAGTCGAAGCGTGGGCTCCCCACGGCGAAGACGGCGTTCTATAAAATGTTTGGCTTGGCCAAACTCTTTCCGCATTCCAAACGTTTTGCCCGATATTACATGGGGCATCTCTCCGATGACGAGACCAATGAGGTTGAGATTCTGGCGGGTGCCTTTATGTTGATGCGGAAAGAGACGTTGGACAAGGTTGGCTTGTTGGATGAGACCTTCTTCATGTATGGTGAGGACATCGACCTGTCGTACCGCATCACGCAAGGTGGCTACAAGAATTACTATTTCCCCGAGACGCGTATCATCCACTACAAGGGCGAAAGCACCAAGAAGACCAGCGTCAACTATGTGTTCGTCTTCTACCGTGCCATGGAGATCTTTGCCAAGAAGCATTTCGGTAACTCCTGGGCTAAGTCATTCTCATTCCTTATTAATTTGGCCATCTACATCAAGGCTTTTTTTGCCTTGGTGTCGCAGTTCTTCCACAAGGCGGCCATCCCGTTTTTGGATGCCGTGTTGGGCTATGGCGGTTTGGCTGCCATCAGTTATTTCTGGGGTCACAGCAATATCTATGGCGGCGTTGGCACGTATCCTACGGTGCTTTTTGCCGTGGTTCTGCCCATCTATATCTTGATTTGGCTTCTTTCGACGTATTTCACAGGAGGTTACGACAAACCATACAACATTGGAAGAGCCGTGTTGGGTGTGGCCTTCGGTAGTGCTGTGATTTTGGTGCTGTATGCCTTGTTGCCCGAGAGTCTGCGTTTTTCGCGCGCTCTGATTCTCTTCGGTATGCTGTGGTTGGCGTTAGAGATGAGCCTCACGCGTTTCATTGGTGTCTTGATGGGCAATGAGAATTTCCAGTCGAAGAAGACGGAGAAGAAGCGCTTTTTGGTCATTGGTAGCCCCGAGGAAACGCAACGGGTCAATTCCATTTTGGAAAGCACTTCCATCAAGCCGGATTTCATTGGTTTGGTAAGCTCTGAGACGCAGGGTGAGGCTCCTGAGGGCTTTATCGGTAACCTTTCCCAAGTGCCTGATATCATCGAGATTTATAAGATTACGGAGGTCATCTTCTGCTCCAAGGACGTGCCGCATCAGGTCATCATCGACAAGATGGTGGATTGGCACGCCACCAATGTGGACTATAAGATTGCGCCAGAGGACAGCCTGTCTATCATCGGCAGTAACAGCATCAATACCCGAGGCGACCTCTATACCGTTGATATCAAGGCCATTGATACCAAACCAAACCGTCGCAACAAACGCCTCTTTGATGTGGTGACGAGCATGTTCAGCATCGTTTTTTGGCTGCCTTTGGCCTTGGTGGTGAAGCAGCCCGTAAGGTTCTTGAAGAACGCCATACTTGTTTTGTTCGGTCGCAGAACCTGGGTGGGCTATTGCTCGCCTGCCGACGAGACGCAGAAACTGCCCAAGATTCGCAGGGGTGTCTACAACCCCGCGTCGTATATGGAAAAGGACATCGAGACGGATGTCCTTAACCAGATGAACCTGCTTTATGCTCGTGACTACACGGTGTGGAAAGACGCGGAGGTCTTCTTCCGATCAGTCACGATGAAATAAACGAAAAGCCTCTGTGAAGGAGGCTTTTTCGTTTAATGTTGGATGGTCATTAACCGAATGTATTTGAGCAGGGTGCTGCTCCAGTTGGCATCGCCAGGCAGTTGGTAGCGGGCGTTGCCGTTGGGGTCGGGCGTGAAGATGGTCTCGCCCGTAGGGGTGAGGGTGATCCAACCGCGTTTCGAGATTTGGTAGATGGCTTTGTCGCCCTCCACCGCGTTGATGACGGCCAGCGGGTCCCACATTTTCTGGAACTTGTCCTCGACCAAAAACTCATAGATCCACTTGATGGGGTGCTTGTCGGTCCAGCTGAGGTCGGAGATGATTTGGGTCGCTGAATAGTAGAGCGGGTCGCCCACCTCGCCAGGTGAGAAGACGATGTCGATATCCTTGGGCATCAGTTCGAAGAACTTGAGTGAGTAGTCGATGGCCGCAGTGAAGTTGTAGTCGTGCTCAAACGAGTCGCCGAACACGCCACCCATGGCATAGACGTCCTTCACCTTGCGTTGCACCAGCTCCAAGCCACTCAAAGGCGAGAACTCATCGGGTCCCGATTGTAGTAGCTGCGAGAGGCAGGTGACGAAGCCCACCGAGACGATGGTCACCGACTTGTCGGGTTGTCCAGCGAGCAGCTTGCGGTAGAGCTTGTAGCCGTCCATGTACTCGCCGTCGTCGCCCACGGTGCGTTTGAACAGAGGTCTGCCTTCGATGTCGCGGGCATAGGCCATATTGTGGTAGGGGATGAAGACACGCGGTGCCTTCACGCCCGACCGCTCCAGGCCGATGGGGATGTCGGGATAGCCGTAGTAGTTGTTCATCACGTCCACCGCGTCGGCGTTGGCGCGGTTCATGCGGTCGACGACCACGCCGAGCAGCGTGCAGCGTTGCATGTCCATGTAACGGTAGAGCATCATCAGGGCAAAGAGGTCGTCGGTCGAGCTGCCCATGTCGCAGTCGTAGATGATGCGGATGTCTTTTTGCTCGTAGTTCGACTTCACATTGATGCCCATGGCCGTGGAGTAGACGGTGTGCTGTCCGTTCTCGCGGGCGAAGGCCAAGGCAGCGGCGAGGCTGTCCTCGGGGAACGAACGGTTGCTGTCGAAGTAATAGTCGCCTTTCTCGGGGTCATACCAGCCGCCCACCAGGTTTTGGTGCTTTTTTGCGTGCTTGATGACTTTCTTGATGTCCTTGATGCCGAAACTGTTTTGTGTCTCCTTATAAGAAACCATGAGTCCTTGCGTGGGTTGGCGCATAGTGCTCAGGTCCAAAGAGAAGCCTTCTGGATACATCTGGCCCATGACGTAGATGACATTAGCCAAGTCCTTGTCGGAAAGACGATAATTGTCACTGCTTTGCGCGAACCCCATCGGGACCGCCATGCAGGCAACGAAAACGAATAATAACAAGCGTTTCATAAACTCTCAACTCTAAACTCTCAACTCTAAACTCATCAATGCTGAATAGCCATCAGCCTAATATACTTTAGCACCATGTCACACCAAACTGCATCACCGGGATATTGGTAGCGTGCATTGCCCTTGGGATCGGGGGTGAAGAGCGTCTCGCCGTTCGGGGTCAGCGTCACCCAGCCGCGTTCGGAGAGCTTATAGAACTCGTCGCCTTCCACGGCGTTGATGACGGCTTGCGGATCCCACATCTTTTGGCCTGTGTCGCAGTTAAGGAACTGATAAATCCACTTGATGGGGTGGGTGTCGGTCCAATTCATGTCGGCGATGACGGTCTCAGGACGATAGTCGAGCGGGTCGCCCACTTCGCCAGGCGAGAAGACGATGTCGACTTCCTTGGGCAGCAGCTCAAAGAACTTCAGTGAGAAGTCGATGGCGGCCTTGAAGTTGTAGTCGGGCTCGACGGCTTTGCCGAACACACCGCCCATGGCATAGATGTCCTTGACTTTGGCTCTGACCAGCTCCACGCCGTTGAGGGGCGAGAACTCGTCGGGTCCCGATTCCAGGAGGCGTGACAAGGAGGTCACGAAGCCGATGGAGGCGATGGTCACCGAGTGGTCGGGCTGCTCGCTGAGGAGCTTGCGGTAGAGTTTGTAGCCTTCCATGTAGGTGCCGTCGTCGCCGACGCTGCGTTTGAACATAGGCTCAGCCTCGGTGGTGCGGGCGTAGGGTGCGTTGTGGTAGGTGATGAACACATGCGGGGTCTTGACGCCCTTCGTCTCAAGGCCGATAGGAATGTCAGGATAGCCGTAGAAGTTGTTCATCATGTCGACGATGTCGGCGTTGGCTTTGCCCATGCGGTCGACGACGACGCCAATCAGGTTGCAGCGTTTCATGTCCATATAACGGTAGAGCATCATCAGGGCGAAGAGGTCGTCAGTCGAGCTGCCCATGTCGCAGTCCAGGATCACGCGGATGTCCTTCTGCTCGTAGTTCGTCCAGATGTTGATGTCTTTGGAGGCGATGTAAACGGTGTGTTGTTCATTCTCGCGGGCAAATTCCACGGCCGCCGCCAAGCTGTCCTCAGGGAAGGAACGGTTGCTGTCGAAGTAGTATTTGTCTTCCTCGGGGTTGTACCAGCCACCCACAAGGTTGTTGTGGGCGCGAGCATGCTTGATGACGGCTGGGATGCTCTTGCGGTCGAAGCTGTTTTGCGTCGCTTTGTAGGAAACGATAAGTCCCTCAGTGGGCTGGCGCATGGTGTTCAGGTCCAAGGTGAAGCCATCGGGATACATCTGTCCCATGGCGTAGATGACATTGACCAGCTCCTTGTCCGTCAGTTTCTTTTGGGAGAAGCCGAATGAGGCAAAGGCGAGGAATGCCACAATGAGGAGTGCTGCTTTTTTCATGGTCAATTTATTCAGCGTGTTTATATCCCTTTACCTTATTCCAATCGCCACGAGTGAAATCGGGCATCTGTACAGGCATGCCGCCGTTGGCGATGGAGGCAGCGGTTAGCTCACCGAGGCAGGACCATTCGGCGGCATCGTAAACGTCCTGGTCGAGCGGTAGACCATGTTGTAGACAGTAGATGAGGCGGTAGTCCATGACGAAGTCCATGCCGCCGTGGCCGCCCACTTCCTTGGCCTTTTCCTCAATGGCCACAGCGATGGGGTGGAGGTATTCCTTCATGATCTTGTCGCGCACCTCAGCCGGCACGAAGCCATGGGGGTTGAGTTTCATTCCTTCAGGCAGGAAGCCAGCGGGGAATTTGTCATCCAACACCGTGAAGCCTTCCACGGGGTATTTGTTTGCAAAGCCTTCCGTTCCTGTGAGTTGATAGAGGCGGTTGTAAGGTCTATAGGTGTAGACATCATGCTCGATGAGCAGGGTCTTGCCCTTCTCGGTCTGGATCATCGTGGTGGTCATATCGCCGTTGGCGAAGTCATCCACATTCATCATGTCCTTGGCGATTTTCTTGCCGTTGTATGAAGGCGTGCCCATCGAGACCAAGGTCTTCATGCGGTCGCCACGGTGGATGTTAAAGGCTTGGCAGAGAGGTCCGAGGCCGTGGGTGGGGTAGACATCTCCCGAGTGGCTTTGGTTGAAGTCGAGGCGCCAGTTTTCATAATACTCGTGCCAATAGGGTTCGAGGTTGTGGATGTAGGCACCTTCACCATGGATGAGTTCGCCGAACATGCCTTTCTGGGCCATGTTGAGGGCAGTCAGCTCAAAGAAGTCGTAGCAGCAGTTCTCAAGCATCATGCAGTGACGTTGGGTTTGTTCAGCCACGTCGACGAGTTGCCAGCATTCTTCGAGAGAGGTGGCGGCAGGAACTTCCACAGCCACGTGTTTGCCGTGTTGCATGGCGTAGACGGCCATTGGGACATGGTTCTTCCAGTCGGTGCAGATGTAGACGAGGTCGATGTCATCGCGCTCGCAGAGTTCTTTCCAACCCTCACGACCCGTGTAGGCTGCGGCACGCGGCAGACCTTTGGCTTCCAAGATCTTGGCTTGCACGGCTTCCACGCGGTCAGGCTCGATGTCGCACAGTGCGTTGACGGTCACACCGTCGATATAGGTCATACGGTCGACGGCATCCGGGCCGCGCATACCGAGGCCAATGAAGCCGATGCGCACGTTTTCGATGGGGTCGACGGTGAATTGCAGGACACTCTTCTGTCCTTCGATGCGTTGAGGCTCGTCGAAGACGATGGTGTTGTCAACGATGCGGTAGTTGCCCTTGCGGACTTCCGTTTCGGCGGTTTTCTTTTCGCCACAGGCGGTGGCCATCGCAACCAGGACGAGGCCGAGGCTGAGGTGTAAATACTTGTTTTTCATAGGTTGAGAATTAATTTGAGGGCAAAGTTAGTAATT
>JAEEGL016579782.1_pt1 | contig 18024 bp, 11 predicted proteins | sample 9134231 | NCBI WGS metagenome assembly JAEEGL01 (sample SAMN16246548, study PRJNA631951) | gut metagenome | biome: gut microbiome; feature: rumen; material: fiber-attached | host: Bos | place: Iran: Karaj | collected 2018-10 | reverse complement strand
TCTTTGCGTACCGACTTTTCGGCAAAATTCCGGTTTGCGCGGACAGCTTCTTCATCTTGCTTTCTCTTTGCGTACCGACTTTTCGGCAAAATTCCGGTTTGCGCGGACAGCTTCTTCATCTTGCTTTCTCTTTGCGTACCGACTTTTCGGCAAAATCCCGGTTTGCGCGGATAGCTTCTTCATCTTGCTTTCTCTTTGCGTACCGACTTTTCGGCAAAATTCCGGTTTGCGCGGATAGCTTCTTCATCTTGCTTTCTCTTTGCGTACCGACTTTTCGGCGAAATTCCGGTTTGCACGGATAGCTTCTTTAACTTGCTTTCTCTTTGCGTACCGACTTTTCGGCAAAATCTCGGTTTGCGCGGTATTTCGTCCTCCCTCACATGAAAACCTCATATAGGAGGGCACATTTCAAGTTGTATCTCTGCTATTTTGCCCTCCCTCATCTCCCAAAAGCTTCTCGGAGGGCATGTGACAAAGCTAGCTTCAATTTAGCAGAAACTTTCAACACAACAAGAGTTTTCAACATAACAGAAACACCGGGGTGACAAGCGCCCCGGTGTTTCTGTTATAATATTCTCTTATGTTATTCTGTTATGTTATCCAATTATCTCTTCAATCATATATGCATAATATATGACTTCTTTTCTGTTATCTTCACTTCGCATCCCATCGCATGCCACTTCTTACTTCTTCACATAACATTCTTTATATCAACTTCTTAGAACTTTCTTTTTCTATGCCGCTACTATTTTTTTACTTTCTTAGGTACTTTCTTGAACTGGATGTAATCTACGTTAAGTCCGGCAAGTACGTGCTCAAGGTCAATGTTGTAGATTCCCTTCTCCAACTTAACCTTTACAAGTTTCTGTAAGTTCCAGTTGCCGTCTGTTCCGTTTGTCTGGATGATGAAAGCTGTCTCTCCGTTGAGTGCAACATTACATGTTGACTGTGCAAGATTAGAGAATGGTGACATGATGTTTACGATGATTGAGTATTCTGCTTCTTCATCTGCTTCAAAGCTTGCTGCCACAACGTCTGTTCCAATCTTGACTTTGTTGTCGTCAGAGAGCTTCTGAACTTCGCATTTTGCCTCTGCTGCAGGAGCGTATGCCACTGCCACATCAGGATCAACAAGTTCTCTGTGGATACATCCTGACTCAAGAAGAAATGAGCAGATGTTCTTTGCTGTTCTCTGAAGTTCTCCGATTGTAAGACGGCCATTTGCGATTGACTCCTCAGTATTATCGCCAAGAGAGTTGATCTCTGCACCGTTGTTGTTAACTACCATATAAACATCGTTCTGTGAACGAATCATATCTCTTGTGTCTTCTCTTGTCTCTTCGCCGCGATCAACAACGTCGTTCATACGAGCCCACCAGTCTGTCATTACGATACCCTTGAAGCCCCACTCCTCACGAAGTACGACTGTGTTAAGGTCGTAGTTTGATGCTGACCAGTGTCCGTTAATTGGGTTGTATGATGTCATGATTGATCTGATGCTGTCAGCCTTTACTGCCATCTCAAATGCCTTAAGGTAGATTTCTCTGATAGCTCTCTCAGATGCAACCGCATTAATCTTAAATCTGTGTGCTTCCTGTCCGTTACATGCATAGTGCTTGATGGTTCCCCATCCGCCGCCTTCTTTGAGTCCAAGACAGGTAGCTGTCGCCATAACACCTGTAAGGTATGGATCTTCTGAGTAGTACTCGAAGTTTCTTCCGTTGAGCGGATGTCTGTGAACATTTGCTCCAGGTCCGAGTAATGTGTCTACCTCATTTGCAAGAAGTGCCTGACCTTCATATGTGTATAATTCCTGTACCAATGGCACATTCCATGATGCTGCAAGCAATGTTCCGATAGGAAGCTGAACTGATTTTGCTTCCATACGAAGTCCTGAAGGGCCGTCTGCACAACATGCTGCAGGTACACCATAGTTGAAGAGTGAATCGCACATTCCACCAAATGCTGAAGCTGTACCGCTTGTAACACGTGGGTTACTCATACCTTCACCACGAACGAGAATAGCCATCTCTTCAACTGTAAGCTGAGCAACAAATGCATCCAATGTTGCCTTTCCATCTCTTACATCCTGAAGTGTTATGCCCTGATCACCTGTGATTTCCATAGCCTCAGGGAGCGCGTCATTGATTCTCTTTGCCATATCTACTGTGCTCTTTGATGCCTCAATATATGTAAGTTCATATGTGCCGTCTGCTTTCTTTGCACCCGGCTTCATAATCTTCAAATCATCAATTGGTCCCATTACTTCTACAAGCTTCTCTGTCACAACAAGCTCTTTTGTAATGTACTTGCCATCTGTTATCTCTGAACCGTCAGCAGCCTTTGAACCGGCAGCAAATGAAACCTTTGTTACATTTCTTACGCTGTTTCCTGCAAACACTTCATACTCTCCTGCTTCTAATACGTAGCATGACTTGTGGCCTGTAACACCGCTGTCATCGTATGATTCCATCTGCTTAACAGGGAATGAAATGGTGAGAACTTCTGATGCACCGGGTGCAAGAACGCCAGTCTTTGCAAATGCTGCAAGTTCCTTTGCAGGCTTTCCAAGTGCTCCCTGTGGTGCTCCGTAGTAAACCTGGATAACTTCCTTTCCTGAATACTCGTCGCCTGTGTTAGTAACCTTAACAGAAACTGAAATCTCTTTCTCATCAGCCTTTGCCTCAACAACCTCATAATCAAATGTTGTATATGAAATACCAAAACCGAATTCATACTGAACTTTGTCAGGACAGAATGTCTCGAAATAACGGTATCCAACATAAATATCTTCCTCGTAGTAGTTGTCTAATTCATTGCCGAAATTATTGGCAGCCGGATAGTCTTCGATGCTGTAAGCAATTGTGTCAGGAAGCTTACCGCTTGGTGTAACCTTGCCTGAAATAACATCGGCAACGGCACATCCGCCTTCCATACCACCTGCCCAGACAAATAACACTGACTTGATATGTCCGTTGTATTCAGGGGCATCTATCCAACTGATGTCTATAATATTAGATACGTTGAGAACAATGATAACATTCTCAAAAGCATCTGTAATACTCTTGATATTTGCCTTTTCTTCGCCTGTAAGAATGTAACTTCCTTCCCACACTGCGTTATCTTTATCTTCGCCGGCAGTTCTTCCTATAACGTAAATAGCTTTGTTGCTCTCTGCTGCCGCTTTCTTTGCCATCTCTTCTGTGATAGGCATATCTCTCTGGAACCATGGCTCACATGCCCAGCCGCCGCCGCCGTTGTCAAAAGGATGATCCTTAAGCCACTCCTCGTAAGCTTCTGTTATCTCCTTATTGTAGTTTATTCCATCCTGTTTCAATCCGTCTAAGATATTAGTAGCATACTCAACATTAACTGCTCCCCCGGAACCTGTACCACTTCTGTAATAATCTATAAGTGGACGTCCAAATACAGAAACCTTTTCGTTTGAAAGAATTGGTAATACCTTATCTTCATTCTTGATAAGTACCGCACCTTCAACCGCTGCTTCTCTACTCTTATTTGTAAATACTTTCATCTGTTCCGCTGTAAGTTTATTGCTCATATATACCTCCGTGCTTTTCCCTTTCAATTATTTGAAACCTCGTCGTAATCCACGTAAACCTTACATATCGCTCTATCTATTCACAAATGTCCAAACATCTATATTTCTACTACATTCATGCATAAAGCAAATGTCATCTCCCATCTGATATAACCAATATGAAATTGACACTTTGGTTCACAATGCTTCATGTTTTCATCATAGCATATACATTTCTGCATTTCCATAATTTAGCAACATAAAAATACTTTTATTTAACGTTTCAAACCATTTTTCAAAAAACGTTTTTAGCCCCATAAATATAGGCTTTTCCATAACGCATTTTTCTCCCGTAATTCCACTAATACAAGCAATACTTGGAGCGGTTTATAATATTAATAAATTTCAATCAATTGAGGGGAAAACTGTAAAAATATTTTCTTCCCCCAAAATAAAATATATTTCATTGCATTTTCTTTGCTTTTTCTCTTCGCTCTCCACAACAGTTACATTCGTTTTTGGATTGTATCACGGTCTTCAAATGCATGAATGCGAAAAAGGGGCTGCAGCTTGCACCCCCTCACATCGCTTTGCACATACGATTTAATACATGCCATTTAATAGTATGTACATTCTATAAAATTTGAAACACTACGCAATATATAATCAACAAAGCTGCTCATATAATATTCCTCTAAAGTTCCACTGTTGTACAATACAGTTGCAACTTCAAATAATGAATATTCTACCGGTTCTGAATAAACTATACTTCCATCATCCAATTCGGCATAAGCGCAAGTTCTCCAATTATCTAAATAGGCCCTTGGATCGCAGTCAATCCCAAAAATCATTGTCATTGCATAACTCTTTGACATGGTACCTCTAGAATCAAAATAACCACTCCAAGGAAGTTTCCCACTTAAAGTACTCTCATAACTTCTCACATATTTATGATTACTTCCCACAAATAGATCTTCTTCTTTTGCATAATCTTTTAACGAGTAAACCAGTCCTGAGCTTACAACTTTTTTGCCATTTATACTTTCATCAACAGAATAAACTATTCTCATTCCATCACAACGTCCTGATATCTGAAATCCTTCAATGTAAATTCCATTAGGAACTGCTTGTGTATCCACTTCTATTAACATAGTATCACTAAACTCCTTTGCCGGAATTTCAAATATGTACATTCTACTGTCAGTATCAAATTTCACTGTCTCTCCATTTATTTTTACTCTTTTAACATTTGATTCATCAGTAGCCTTTATCTTTATGGTCACAATTTCATCCGGTATATAATATCCGCTCTCACCTATCACTTCTACACTCGGCCCCAAATCATTATCACGCCTGATTTTATCCAAATCAATATACTTGTATGCATTCTCTACAGGAATATTATATTCATTAATTTTAACCAATAAATCATCAAAATCTACTTCTGATGTGCAAAAATAAAATCTGTCCTTAACAGTTCCACCCGTCATTGCCTTACTATCATAGAACGTATTATGATTATCAAACTCTGTTGTATATCCGGTGTTTGTAAACTCATGTGTTTGTGTATTATATATAAATGTGTCTCCGTAACCTTCCGAGCAACTTCCTGCAAAAATGATACCATCCTTTACCACGGCTGTGACCGGCTTCAGGTCTCCATACAGTTTTAAATTCACTTCATCTATGCTACAAGTGTGTGCGTCGGCTTGAATCATTGCCACTAAAGAGTTCACCTGATAATATTTGTCCAATGAATACATGCAGGTTACAATCGTGTTGTTCACATTGTGTACCTTATATATGCATTCGCTATAAATATCTTTATATTTTTGATTCAATTTCCACAATTCTTTCTCGTATTGATCCATGTCGTAGGCTCTTGATAATTTACAATTCCTTTCCAGTACTCCCGACAATTCATTCCAGGATATATCATAGCATTCATCATCATAATGGCCTTCAATCTGACTGTAATCGTACAGATAATACACATCAGTGTTGTAATTATCAAAAACATATACATTATTATCATATGTCACAACTTGAAGGTCAGAATCATAGTATACATGATTTCCTTTGGTCGATGATATTAAATACCACTTTTCATCCTTTATATTATATCCCACAATCACATTTGTGCGTTCAACTATTCCTTCAACATATAAATTTAATGTACAAATGATGTTACCTTTGTAATAAGTGGCGCTGGTTATGCCAAAATAATACCCTTTCCCCACAGGAACAGACTCACTAAATAGCTTCTCCACAGACGCTGTTTTCTTTTCCCATATTATTCTGTCAGATGCATCGTCAGGAATGCTTCCAACCAGGAAACTGCCATCAGACAATACGTATAGTTTGTTTCCTGTTGAAACTGTTACTCCCTCATCATCAAAGCCACTCACTAAATCATCAGCTTCATATTCGCCATTGTGAGAATAATGATTTCCCACACGGATATATACATTTTTTTTAATAACATCATCCTCAAACTCTACAGATAACTCAATCATTTTATTAAAAAACTTATTATCTATTTCCGCCGTGATATAAGAATCTTCCTTCGCAATTATCTGTGCCGGCTCACCCTCTATTTTCACACACTTAGCATCACCTAAATATTTCCCCTCAATTAGTAATTGATTATTATTATTTGTCGCAGATTCAATGAATCCGTTAGGGTTACTGCACTTTGACAGATCAAGTACTCCTCCTGTAAGCACTTTGTCTTTCAACTTGTCATTTCTTCTTGTGCATCCAAGCAAGAGTTTTTTCAATTCCAATGCAGACATTTCCGGATTCATACAAGCCAAAGAGGCTATTGCTCCGGCTACATGAGGTGCAGCCATCGAAGTCCCACTCATAAAATCATATTTTGAAAATAATTTTCTGTCAGCATTCTCCTTTGTAACGCCTATTGCATCCAAATAAATTTTATAATTTCCCAGCCCAAGCATTTTTATTCTCAAACATCTTTTTTGTTCAGTTTCAATTTTGTCTGCCACCTTAACCTGAAACTTTCTCCAGTTTATCTCATTATTGACAGGAATCTTATCATATGCATACATAGACATTTTCGCAGTTTCAGCTTCTTCACTTTCAATAAAAAAACCATTCTCATCTAACAATCCGTCTGTTATTTCCAGTTTATTCCCACTTAACTCAGGGATATTATCCATTTTAACGTATGGGCTCTCCATGAGCACTTTAGCAAAACCGCTAACGTACATAGCCTTATCAGACACACTGGCGCTATAAGGAAAATACAAACAACACTCTTCATTGCTTTTTCCACCCTCTATACTTAAACACAAGGATTTATTATTAGCTCCTTCGCCAAAGAACTGTTCATCTGAATAGTCAAGATTTATTTTACCCTGACTATTTGAAACTATACCAACTGCAATATCATTATCACTTTCAACATTACCGGTATATCCATCTTCATCTATTACCCGCACCAAATCTTTTTCTTCATCAAAGGAATAATACTTATTAGATATTTTTTCCGATGTTTCGTCATCATACAATACCGGTGAATACGAATTGTAGTTCACAGTGGAGAGAATATCAACTCCCGGTGCAGCTATATCAACTGTCTTTTCTCCAAAGTTTGAAAACTGAGCCAATTCATCATTTTCTGCTGATGCTGCAACTGAAACAGCATAATCGCTATCTACTGATGATGGAAAATTATCGTTTACATCAGTGTCATTTCTATCGTTACCTGCAGCACATACAAATAATGTCCCCTTATTTCCCACCAACTCAATTATTTCATTATAAATTATTTCATAGTAACCACCAATACTTGCGCCTAATGACGAATTAACGCAAACTACATTTATCCCTTTATCTATGGCATCAGAAACATACTCATAACAATTAATAATTGTGCTTTCAGTACCGGTACCATTACTTCCCAATGCTTTTAAAGCCATAATCTTGACCTGATTATTTTGTGATACACCTTCAATTCCTATACCATTCTTTGAATCCGCACCAATTATTCCTGCACAATGAGTACCATGCCCATTATCATCCATAGGATCATCATCGTCATTATAATAGTCATATCCGTACTCACCGCTAAGACCTTCACTCTGATACGGATTATGCCACATAACATTTACAAGATCTTCATGGGTATAGTCTACCCCTGTATCAACTACTGCGACAACTTTTTCTCCTGTATTGTCTTTATGCTCCACCACTGGATACTCTGCATTCACATCACATCCTGTGGTTCCCGAAAATTGTCCCGTGTTGTCTAATGCCCACTGGAACTTAGAATAACTGTCATCAAAAGAATCTGTATGAACTATGTAATTAGGCTCAACCGCCACTATATTATCCATTCCTGAAAAATACTCAATCAACTCTTCTGTTGAATCCTTGATTGATTTGACCGTACAAACTTTCAGCACATCGCTTTTCTTTACGCCCACACTTTTAGAAGAAATATTCTTCGTATTATTCTTTTTAAATGAACACTCGTCAACTATCGAATATCTCTTATCCAACTTTTTCTTGAAAGATTTACTTGTAATTGCACTCTCATAGTACATAACAAGTACTTCTCCCTCGACATACTCCGCCGTTTCGCCTTTCAAATCCTTATCATTTGCATCTTCATCTTTTGTCTCTTCATTTGTGCCACTTTTTATTTTCACATCATAATCGCTTTGCACCTGCTGTGAAACATCTTTTTCCGCACTGTGTGTTTTAACATCCCCAAATCCTGTCATCACCATTGCCGTAGCAAGTGCCAATGACGTCACCTTCGTAAATTTTCTTCTCATTTAAAACCTCCTGTATGCAACGTATATTTTTTGTCAAATCAATCACCGAAACCAATATGCAAATTTCGGGATTGTAAATTGGATGGATTTTTCCCGTTGCCTGACAAAAATATATTATTTAAAAAAATTAATAAATCTTTACTATTTTTATTACATTTTGTAACTAAAAAGGAAGGACGGCTGAAACTGCGGGATTGTTTCAACCGTCCAGATGTAAATATAGAGGACAAATTTATTAATTGATATACTCTATCTCCTGATAATCAGGATTTACTATTTTGATAAATTTCTCATAAACTGCATTGTGCATCTCTTCTGTCGGAGACAAAAGACCTGAATATATTTTCTCTGCAATTGTGTATGCTGAGTATCTCTCAAGTGTTGAGTATACATATGTGCCGTCATCAAGTTTTGCATATGCTCTCACAAAATATGTTGCTGATATTTCACTCTTTGTTCCATAGCTCATTGTCATTGTCATTGCATATGTTCTGTCATGACTCTGAACATAATTCATTCTACCCTTTGTCTCAGTTGCTGAGAAACTTCTTACTGAATTGCTGTTGCTTCCAACATACATGTCTGAAACCTGGAACTGCTCATCTTCGATACCATATATAAGTCCAACTTCAGTAACATTCTTTCCGTCGATTTTATTAGCAGTTGAGTATACTGTTCTGACACCCATATTGTTTACATTTATCTGAAGTCCATCGATTACAATTTCGTCTCTAACTTTGATTCCTTCATCTCCGCTATGCTCATTTCCCAATCTGCTCTTTGCGGCATCCTCATATAGTTTGTCTGACATTTCCCACGCCGGAATTTCATTCTCAGTGGTCTGCTCCTCTTTCTCGATTATTACGTCAGATTTACTGTCATTCTGTGTCTGTACGCCTTCCTCTCTGAACTTGGCAGTAGACTGATTGTTTGCGTAATAATCTTCTATTGATAACGCCTGGCCTCCTCTGTAATTCAACAGTCTCTGCACTGCGTATCCGCCACCCGAACCTGCTCCGGTTCTGATTGCAGGACCTGTCCCGTTAACAATATGATTAATACCTACAAGTGGTCCTCCACCATTTGCAATTTCAACTGTACATGCATTTTCAATCAGCACATCAGGGCTGTTTGGAACTTCGATAGCATTTTCAAGATGAATGCTTGCACCGTTTGTATTTATAAATACATCATATATTCCAAGTCCTACTGCATAATGCTTCTTTACATTATTTGTAACCTTGTATGATGCATATCCGTCTGCTGTTCCTTCATGACTTCTCCACTCTTCCTGTTTCTGTGGATCATAACATTTTTCATTCTGGAGAAAATATGTTTTTCCATTCTCGCCTCTCCACAGAATATCGTATTCCTGGAAATGCTCACAGAAGAGTCCGTATGTGATGATATTGTCACCATTTACAACCATGCCGTTTTTTGATGTATTGGCGTACCAACCGGTATTGTTTCCGTGATCAGCTCTCCATATCCATGTGTGATCTACAATTACATCATTGCTGTTAATCACAAGACAGCTGTCACATCTTCCAAGTTCTCCCGTTCCACCAACTCTATAGAATACATCCTGAAGAACTGTAGGGTTAGCTGAATGATCTTTGTTACAACCCTTTGGTCCAACTTCCAACATTTCATCTGATTTATTGCCGGCGTCAAAAATAAGTCCGCAAATACTTACTCCACCTACATCAGCAACTTTCATTGCTGCCTGCTCGTTGTTTGGAATCAATGTTGCCAGTCCAAGACCAAGTACTATTGTGTTCGCATATTTAACTTCAATTGGCTTGTCAACATAATAAACACCCGGGCTGAATATAATATTCTTTCCAAGTCTCAACTGTTCGTTGATAGTGTCTGCATTGTCTCTTTTCGCATTTGCGACATAAAAACTGTCTTTAACACTCAGAGAAATACCATCTCCCATGTTTTCATATGTCCACGAAACATTTGATGTATTATATTTCAAGGATGGAACAAAAATTTTATACTCATCACTTGCCTCGTCAAAATAGAGAAATGGTTTTTCTCTAAGCTTATCTGTCTTATTAATAACTGTCGAAGCTTTGTTGTAGCCCCAATCAGTCTTTCCATCTGCACCCAGTAAATTGTCCATTCCGTTTGTATCTACTGTATTTCCTGTGCATCCCTGAATCACTTTGTTCCAATTCACTCCGTATGCACCATCATTTATATAACAGTTTCTGTAATAGTACTGCTGCTGTGAATATGAACCGGCTGCTTTTTCAAAATATGAATCAGCAACATATCCGCCGCTGGCCCAACCCCAGTACCAATCAAATACTGCATTTCTCTCAACATACAATCTTCTTGCCGGTGCAGCCTGTGAAACCGCCCACTGAAATCCAAAGTACACATCATCGTTGTGATCTGTATCCCCAACAAGAAGATTTTCAATTCCTACCCAGAAATTACAAGTTGCGTTTGTGCTGTCTTCCCCCAACGCACTCGGTGTTTTAACATTTCTGATTCTGACATCATAAGGTGTCTTACCAAGACCTATCATCTGAGTATAATATCCGATATTTACAGTCTCAGTATCAACGTAATTACCCTTCTTGTAAGCAAACAGGTATCTGTCTTTTCCAAACTGATTGAACCGCTGCTTTGCAAAAACCGATTCTGTAACCTGATTAATATCACCCCTGTTGTCATTCTCCGAAAAGAAGTAAGCATTCTCCCCAAACATCTGAATTTCCAGCGAAGCCGGTTTTGATCTCTCACTCTCAAAATTATTACCTACCGCTGTAACCTTGTAATAATTCTCATACTTTGACTGATTAATCGTTGTGTCTGTAAACTGGCTGACATTTGTATTTCCAATGTATTGATACTCCCCAAATCGACTCTTTGCTCTGAATACGTTATAACTTTGTGCTTGTCCAACATCATTCCAGTCAATTGTTATTGTGCCATTCTGATACTCTGTGTCAATTATCTGTGGCACATTCCCCTCGTCTGCTAATACTACACGTTTTTCCGTTCCTAAACCTGGTACACAAAATACTCCTGCCAGTGTCAAGGCAAAAGCTCTTCTAAATATTTTTCTCATTTCTCCTCCTAAGATAATTATAATACTATATCGTTACCTCTCCGTTTCCTATACTACTTACACTAGTTTTTTGTCCGTTTCACCCTTACTTTGAAATTATCAGCAAAAATATTTTTCATCAAGTTTTTTGATAAATATCGTGATTATTCCACATAATCTGTTGTTTTTTACTACAATTTACACTTTTTTTTATTTATTTTTTACTAATGATACTTTTCACACATTGTTCACACCATTTTGGGATTGAAATATTTTTACGAAAATAATCCACCTATTTGCAAAATATTCCACCACACAGATTTTCGCTTGGCTCGTCGTGGATAACAAAAAAAAGATGTACCTATGATTAAACATAAGTACATCTCTTTTTATAAAAGTTATATTATATCTTTATTTATACAATTATTACTGTAATCAGTTCTAATTATTTTTTAACTTTTTTAACTTTTGACCAAGCACCTGCTGTTCCGTCAGCTGCGATTGCTCTAACTTTGATGTAGTATACTTTCTTAGCAATCTTCTTAAGTGTTACTTTAACTTTTGTTGTCTTAAGAGTCTTTGTAGCTTTTTTGAACTTCTTGTCTGTTCCGTATTTTACTTCGTATGTCTTAGCGTTTGCAACTTTCTTGATTGTAAGTTTGATTTTCTTTCCGCTCTTCTTAGCTGAAGCAATCTTAGCCTTTGCAACTGTTGTAGCAGCTTTTGTTGTAGCTGGAGCCTTTGTTGTTGGTGCTACTGTTGTTGTAGGTGCCTTTGTTGTAGGTGCTACTGTTGTAGGTGCCTGTGTAGGTGCCTGTGTAGGTGCCTGTGTAGGTGCCTGTGTTGGCGCCTGTGTTGGAGTCTCTGTCTGAGTCTCTGACTGTGTCTCTGTCTGTGTCTCTGTTTCCGGATCAACTCCTGAGTTATCAACTACCTTAAGATCAGAAATTGTAACAACTCCCTTGTATGTAGCATCTTCCTGCAATGTGAAGTCATTGCCCTTAAGATCTTTCTGACCAGCTACACAACCTAACATGAACTGAACCTTAACCGGCTCATTGTCATATACCCAGTTAGTAAATGTATATGAGTATTCTTTCTCTGTTGTTCCGATTTCGATAAGGTTGTTATCACCAACGATTGCATTTGGATCCTCAAGTGAATAAGCAGCACCATAAGAACCAACAAAATCAACTACTGCCAACTTTCTAGCTGTAGCTGAAGCCTTGAAAGTAACTGTATACTCATGCTCACTTTTACCTGTAAATGATGTAGAAGCCATGATAGACCATGGATTGATAACTGTTGGAGTACCCCATGTACGATCCCAACCTGTATTCTCAATATCAATAACACATCCGTCATCTGTTTCGCTGCTGCTCTGTTTCTGATTCTGTGAACCAGCACCTCTAAGCCATCCGTCAATAACCTCACCTGTTCCATTCATTGTTACACTGTTAAGGTATCCTTCGTTTCCACTTTCAGAAGGATTGTACTGTCCACCCTGTTCAAATGTCCATACGCTTAAATCAACTGTGTTCTCTGCAGCTCCTTCTTCTTCAGCGCTTACTGCAACTCCTGCGAACATAGTTGCAACTAATGCTAATGTTGTAACACCAGCGATTGTGTTTTTAAAATTCTTTTTCATTTTAAAAATGCCTCCTTATAATTTTTAAAAATAGTTTGGTTTAGTTCATACAAAACAACGTTCCATATAAAACACTAGTGCAAATATATCATAAATGCCTTTTAAAATCAATGATAAAACTGTTTTTACCACTGTTTGAGTAACTATTCAGCCTTTCAGCAATGCCAGCTCGAATCCGCAGATAAATCTGCTAAGCTTTCGTGATTTTCATCCTTCGGATATCAAATCACTTTCGCTCGCGACAAAAAAAATTTTGTCGCGTGCATGGCTGAATAGTTGACAGATTAATGAAATCGCTTCACGATTGCAATTTGTTTCATTACTATTTTAGCTATTAATGAATATAACCACACGTTAATCAAAATTACCGACGCACAAATACAAGAATACGTTACGCTTCCCAACTTTATATAACCGGAAGGGTCTTCTCCCGTGTCTACATATGCCGTGCCAAACAACGTGATAATACTAAGTACTAATACTATTACTACCAACACTACCGTTCCAATAATAAAAATCGGAAGTAAAATAGTCAAAACCGTAAATATTATTCTGACTATTTTGTATGCAATCATTTGCGCGTTTGCACTGCTTACTTCTTTTTTAACCTGTTTAAACTCTTCTTTGCTAATTCCATTTTTTTTGCACAAAATATAATTGTATATTGTTTTTAATATTAATACTGCCAATAGTATTATTAATAATATAAAAATATTAATTTCTAAATAATACATAGTTATTCTACTCCTCCCATAAAAAGCTCTGTGTTTGTCGCGGATGCACAAATTTCCACTTGGCTCGTCGTGGATAACGAAAAAAGTCACGAAAATGTAACTACACTCTCGTGACTCTTTTTGCACTGCCGATTACTCTACTGTGTATGGCATTAATGCGATATGACGTGCTCTCTTAACTGCAACTGTAAGAGCTCTCTGATGCTTAGCACAGTTTCCTGTGATTCTTCTAGGAAGAATTTTTCCTCTTTCAGATACGTATCTCTTTAACTTTGCAACGTCTTTATAATCGATTGTGTTGTTTTCTGCACCACAGAATACACAAACTTTTTTTCTTCTACGACCGCCTCTTCTTCTCATTGGAGAATCTGGTCTTTCACTCTTATTAAATGGCATAACTATGACCTCCTATAAATTGTTATCAACAAAATGTTAATAGTTTCTAGTTGAATGGTAAACCTTCGTCTTCAACTCCATCAGGAATGTTCATGAAGCCTTCTCCTACAGGTGACATTGGCTGTGAAGGTGTCTGTCCTGCAAACCCTCCACCCATTCCGTTGCCTGCTGCTGCAGCTTTGCTCTCAGCAAATTCTGAGTTCTCAACGACAACGTCTGTAGTGTAAACTTTCTGTCCGTCTTTGTTTGTGTAGCTGCCTGTCTGGATTCTTCCCTCGACAACTATCTTTGTTCCCTGGTGTAAGTACTTCTCAGCGAATTCTCCCTGTCTGCCGAATGCAGTACATGAAATAAAATCTGCTGTCTGTTGGTCACCATCTCTCTTAAATCTACGGTCAACGGCTAATGTGTATCTGGCAATTGCCAACTGTCCGTCGCCTGATTGTGAGTATCTCACTTCCGGATCTCTTGTTAAGCGACCCATTAAGATAACTTTGTTCATCCTATTACCTCCTGTTGTTAAATTATGCTTCTACCTTTACGCATAAGAATCTAACAACGTTCTCGATAATACGAATCTGTTCTTCAACTTTGTTAGGACAATCTGTGTCTTCTGAATCAAAGTGTACGAAGTAGTAGTAAGCTTCAGACATCTTCTGAATCTCGTAAGCTAACTTCTTCTTACCCCATTCATCAACATCAGTTACTGTGCCACCGAAACGAGCGATGATTTCTTTAACCTTTTCGATTACGTTTGCTCTTTCTTCATCTTCGAGTTTTGCACTAACAACAACTGTTAATTCATATTTGTTCATGCTTAGTACCTCCTTGTGGTCTCTGGCCTTCCCGCTATTTCGAGAAAGCAAGGAATTTTATTTTATATCACGAATTGACATTTTATCACAAATCCAATTTGATTTCAAGTGTTTTTTCTATCTTATTCAAGAACGTATTTTTCTATCTTATTCAAGAACGCTCAGCGAGTCTTGCTGCAAAATGTGCGTCTACAAAAATAGCTTACTATAAAAATAAGAATATACAGAGAGGATACTTGCATACTCTCTGCATATTCTTATTTAATAGCTGCATATTCTTATTTAACACAGCTGCATATATTACTGTATCATACTTAGGATACTATATCAGACCAAAGATACTCAACTTCCTTATATGATGGATTAACCACTTTCAAGATGCTGTTATACAGGTACTCATGAGCTGCCCTTGTGTTCATCTTCGACTGAGTATACAATCCGTCAGCAAGCGAATAAACGCTTATTTTTCTGATATCGCCGTATTTGTAAGTACCGTCTTTTAATTTTACGTATGGTCTGATGCTAAGATTTTCGTTTAAGAATGCCTTTCCTACGCTACCATACTCCATTGTCATGATGAATGTTGCTGCTGTATCCGGTGCATCAAAATCGTAATTTGTTCTGCCCTTTGATGTTGCCTTGTAAGAACGAACATCATTGTTTTTGCTACCCACTACCATATCTGATGCAGTGCTGTAATTTGTAAGGCCGTAAACCAATCCTGCTTCAACTGCATTGCCATCATAATTGTCAACATAGTAAACTGTTCTGAGTCCCTGTGAGTTTGGATTAATCTGGAATCCTAAAACATTTGGAGTAACTGTTACCGTTGGAGCCTCTGTAGGCACCTCTGTTGGAGCCTCTGTAGGTGCTTCTGTTGGAGCCTCTGTAGGCGCTTCTGTTGGTTTTTCTGTTGGTGCCTCAGTTGGCGTTTCTATAATCTTGTCTGTAGCCAGTGATACATTTGTCACTTTGAAGGTCATTGCTGAATCTGCACTTACAGATTCATTTTCCTGAATTCCTGCAGGTGCAATAAGCATCATTAACGGATCTGTGTATCCGGCAGGAATTGTAACATTCATTGTATAGTCGTATGGAACATTTGCTCTAAGCTGCACGTAACCCTCTGCAAGAGCTGCATTGTCCTTGCCTTCTGCTTTAACAAATACTTTCTTATCTCTGTCTGATAACATTGTGCAATGGAACTTATAAGTATTTCCGGCAACGTACTGAATGTTTGGAAGCTGTGCCATTACACCCCACATGTCTGTTCCGACTTTTGTGAGATTGTATGTAAATCCGTCTTTTGGATTTGCAGCTGCGCTGCTGCTTCCTGCTGCTCCTGACCATGTTCCAAGGGAGCACTGCCATGTTCCGTTGTAGTTTTCAAGTAAATCAGTTCCTGTAACAACATAAGGTGTTGTAGTCTCAGGTGTAGATGTTGGATTCTCCTTTACAGTTGTAGGCGTCTCACCTGAATTCTTTGTGTAATATCTTACATAATCTACTTCCATTGTTGCAGGGAAGGCACTGTTGTCAATTGTGTGACCAGGCCACTCTCCACCGATGGCAAGATTCAATAAGATATAAGCCTCTAACTTCAGTGGTGCTTTGTTTGCAGCATCTGTTGTGAGGTCAACTGTGTGATATGTTCTTCCATCCACATACCATGTAATCGCTGTGTCCGTTCTCTCAACTCCGTATGTATGCCACTGAGTGAGGTCAAGGTTCCAACCGTAAGTTCCGTTGCCTTTGCTGTTTACCTGATCACTTCCTGTGCCAACATTCTTTGGCCAATGTGCTGTTCCGTAAGCAACGTTCTCAGTATTTACGGCTTCCATAATGTCAATCTCACCACATTCAGGCCATGTCTTTCCGTTGTTACCCATGAGCCAGAACGCCGGAAATGTACCTGTAAATATTGGTAATTTGATTCTGGCCTCAATCTTACCATTTCCAAGTTTTACCTTGTTTTGAGAATTGATTCTTCCGGATGTGTAGTCATAAGACTTGTACGTTCCATTAGCATCAGTTCCCCAGACAGTCTGCTTTCTTGCAATAATCTTAAGCGTTCCGTTGTTAACCTGAATGGTGTCGTCGCCATCCTTGTAATACTGGTGTTCCTCGTTCCATCCACCGTATCCGTTCACCTCAACGTTCCACACATTCTTGTTGAGTGAGTTTCCGTCAAACTCCTCACTCCATGCTAAGGTATAGCCTGCATAGCCGTCTGCTGCCTGAATTTCATCTTTCCCCTTTCCGTCAATTGCAAGTCCTCCTGCAACCATTGTTACTGACAAGCCCATTGCCAGTAAACTTCTTGTTACTTTGCGCATAAATTCCCCTTTCCTTTTTTTGCGCGCCAAATGTTCTCCCTTCATTGGTGCATTAATAAGACTTCTATATTAATACAACTCAGGCTTTACCGGATTACCTTTATAATGGTTCCTTCACTATTGAGCCTTCACTGTATCGATATACAATTATTGTATATTTTTATTCACTTTATTCTTCTTCTATCTTCCCTCTGAAATTCTTCTCCACCATGGTTCTTGGAACCATAACCATATGACCACAGCCCTTGCATTTAAGCTTAAAGTCTGCGCCCACGCGAAGAATCTCCCATGCGTTATTACCACATGGATGTCCTTTTTTTAATTTGATAACATCTCCAATTTCAAATTGCATATCTGTCCCTCTGTTCTGTAGTTAAAACCTGTTCGATACTATCTTGTGACTCTCATCTTATAGAAGTTGGAGTCTTATCCGACTGAGATATTTTTTTCATACTTCCGATTCATTTATCAAACACTAATATTAACTTTACATTCTCTTTGGAAAAACTTCAAGTCCATTTTCTTTTAATAACTTATAAAAGTTTCTGTCAAGTAATCGTTGGCACGATTTCTATCACAAAAAAAATCTTATGTTTAATTGCCTCTCCGGGCAGTTTTATTCATTAGCTGCTTAATTACCCTTTATCATGCGTATATGTCCTGTCAAGGGTGCAAAGCATCG